>JAEEGL011961261.1_pt1 | contig 73733 bp, 59 predicted proteins | sample 9134231 | NCBI WGS metagenome assembly JAEEGL01 (sample SAMN16246548, study PRJNA631951) | gut metagenome | biome: gut microbiome; feature: rumen; material: fiber-attached | host: Bos | place: Iran: Karaj | collected 2018-10 | reverse complement strand
TAGACGTTGGCGGCATACATCAGCACCAGGGCCAGCACAGCGCTGGTGAAGAGGGGAAGGATGTCGATAAAGAAGTTCTTGACTGTATTGCTGAGGCTCATGATGCCGCGGTCGATGCGGGTTTGCAACTTGCCTGGTTCGTTGCCGTCCTGGCTGAAGAAAGCCATGCGGAACTGCAGTATGCGGTCCACCACACGCAGCGAGAGGTCGCGGCTCACGTTGATGCGTATCTTCTCACCGAAAATGCGCTGTCCGAAGGTAATCAGGGCCGACACCACCTCCTTACCCAACAGGATGGCACTGATAAACACCAGCAGCCTCGCCGCCATGCTCCACTGGAACCCCCCGTCAAGGTGCAGCAGAGCGTTGATACGGTCCACCGCCCGGTCGAGCACCACGGCGTTCACCTGCGCCATGAGCGACCCCACGAAGGTCAGCGCCAGCGTGGCAACCAGCAGCCAACGATACGGCAGCACAAACGGCAGCAGTCGCTTAAGCAACCCACCGATACCCATTTTGGATGTATTGCTATTCTCCATATCGAGTGCAAAAATACATATTTTTCATGACATACGCTCTTTTTTTCGTACTTTTGCGGCCGAGATGAGGAAAACACTGTTACTGTCTATCTTGCTGTTGGGCGGCTGTTTGCAGGCCCAAGTGGCATCGCTGCAACCAGGCGACTTGCTCTTCTATGTCGACACCGAGGGGATGGGAGCCGCCGTGAAAGAGAGCACGGGGGACTATACCCATGTGGCGTTGGTGGTCGAGGTGAGCGACACGATATGGATTGTTGACGCCACACAGCGTTACGGTGTCAGTCGCCGGCCTTTCCTGCGGCAACCCCCAAAAAGTGTACGTCCTTATCCCGACGTCTATCGTCTCACAGTGTCTTTTGATACCTCCGCCGTCGTTGCCCGTGCCCATACTCTTGTGGGCTTGCCCTATGACGACGCCTTCCTCCCCGACAACGATGCCTACTACTGCTCGGAGCTGATACAAGTGGCATTTGACACACTCTTCCCCCCTAAGCCTATGAACTGGCGCGATAAGGACGGCAACCTGCCGTCCTACTGGACAGAACACTTCAAAAAGCTCGGTATGGCCATTCCCGAAGGGGTGCCGGGCACCAACCCCACCGACCTCTCACGGTCGCCGCTGCTGCGTAAACTGTAAAAAAAGAGAAGTGCCCCCATGAACGGAGGCTCTTTTGTTATTTGTACCTTTACATATCTCAGTAATTGTCGTGCGGCATTTCCCGGTAGTCGTCGAAAAGCTGCAGACACGCTTCACGGTCTATCTGGGTGAGGTAGTCACCCAATCGGTCGCGGCCCTGGAAGAGGTCGTTGAATTTGCCATCGCGGAAGCCGATAAGGGCATTGTCGCCGATGGTGCATCCGTAGTACACCCTGCGTATATTGGCCCACATGCAGGCGCAGAGGCACATGTGGCACGGCTCGCCAGTGGTGTAGATGTCGCAGCCCGTCAGGTCGTATGTCCCCAGCCGGCGGCAGGCATCGCGTATGGCCTCCACTTCGCCATGGGCGGTGGGGTCGTTCTTGCCGAGCACGCGGTTATGGCCGAAGCCCACGGCCTTGCCGTCCTTCACCACCACCGACCCGAAGGGGCCGCCGTCGCGGTGCTCGATGCCCATCCTGGCCTCGTTGATGGCTAGCTGCATGAATCTGTCCTTCGCAGCCATAGTTTACTGGTTGGCGTACTGCTGCACTTCGTCGTGGAAGAACTCGAGCTGGATGCCAGCCTGGCGGAAGAGTTCCTCACTCTCAGCACCGGCGTGGTATTTGCGCTCACAAACCACCCGTTTGATGCCACAGTTGATAATCAGCATGGCGCAGGTGCGGCAGGGAGTCATGCGACAGTAGAGCGTGGCGCCGTCGAGGGCGATGCCGCGGCGGGCAGCCTGACAGATAGCGTTCTGCTCGGCATGCACAGTACGCACACAGTGGGTGGAGATATGGCCATCAGCGTCGATGGTCTGACGGAAGAGGTGACCTACTTCGTCGCAATGCGGCAGGCCGGCGGGCGAACCCACATAACCCGTGACCAGCAACTGGCGGTCCTTGACGATGACACAGCCCGAACGGCCGCGGTCGCAGGTGGCGCGGCGGGCGGCGGCGTTGGCCAGTTCCATAAAGTATTCATCCCACGACGGACGGCGGTAGGTAATCTGCTGCAGCACCTCCTCCACCTGTCGGTTGAGGTCGTCAATGGTGCCCCCATTGTCGAAACGGAAGTCGGCTTGCTCAATGCAGTACTTCAGGTTCTGCTTGTTGGGGTCGGTATTGTCCATCTCACGCTGTTCGTTGGCGAGGAAGGTCTCATAGGAGACGTGGTCGGTCTCGCTTCCGCGCAGCACAGCACGCTCGTAGCGCACCTTCGGGTCGGCATCAACGGCGAAGAGATAGAAGCTGGGCTTGCCGCGCAGCGCCTGCACCTCGCCGGGGGTGCGCACACTCTCAATGATGCAATTACATCCCGAAGCAGAAGCCTGCTCATAGAGTTGCTCCACAATCCACGACGGCGAATGCTGGGCCCGCAGGTCGTTTCCCACGGCGGCCATCGTGTCGCGGTTCACCTCCAGCCCACGGCGCTTGATTTCCTCGGTGAGGAAGGCCCGTACCGAGTAGTGCACGAAGCCTCGATTCTTGACAAGATAGTCGACGATGGTGCCTTTGCCAGCCCCCAGCGTCCCTGTGATTCCTATGGTAATCATACCTTGTATTTGTATTCCAGTTTGGCCAGTTCTTCGTTGGCCTTGACGATTTTCTTCTTGAGACCAGCCTTGTAGGCGATGAGTTTCTGCATCATAGCGTCGTCGCCGAGAGCCATCATCTGCATAGCCAGTATGGCGGCGTTCTGGGCGCCGTTGATGGCCACGGTGGCCACGGGGATTCCCGGAGGCATCTGCATGATGGCGAAGGTGGCGTCCAAGCCCTCGAGGCAGGAACCCTTGATGGGCACACCGATAACCGGCAGCGGCGTCTCGGCGGCAATGACACCTGGCAGGGCAGCAGCCATGCCGGCACCGGCAATGATGACCTTGATGCCTCGGCCCTGCGCATTGCGGGCGAACTCGCTCACCTCGGCAGGAGTACGGTGGGCCGACAGGGCATTGACCTCAAACGGTATCTCCATCTCTTCAAAAAACTGACAGGCCTTCTCCATGACCGGCAGGTCAGAAGTCGAGCCCATGATGATGCTGACGATAGGATTCATATGGCGATTTCTATTATTTGACTTCTTGATTCTAAATGTATATAACGTATGCTCGGCGGTATTATTGTGTAATAGTGCAATAAAAGAAATCGTAAAGCCGTTATTACTATATGAAACGGTGGCTTTTAGCGATAATTATATGCTGGGCGGCCGCGCCAGCGGGCGCCCAGCAGGGTACCCTGCTGGTGAGCGAGCTGCTCTACCAACCTCTCAGCGGTGAAGCAGAATATGTGGAACTCTATAACGCCTCTGACATCCCTGTCGACCTTTCCGCTTTCCATATCGTGCGCTGGGTGGGCGACTCGTTGGGACGACACTACCCGCTGCCATCATACACTGTCGCCCCCCACTCCTATGTGACGCTGACCAAAGATGCGGCCTCCGTAATAAGACACTACGACGTAAGGTATCTCGATCGCTTGGTCGAGTGCAACCTGCCCACTTACCCTAACAACGGCGGCAGCGTCATCCTGACCACCGTAGACAGCCTCCCCGTCGACCGTTTCGACTACACTCCCTCTATGCACAGTCGCTTACTGCGCAATAAAGCCGGCGTCAGCCTTGAACGGCGCAACTTCGATCGTCCCACTGGCGAGATCTCCAACTGGTTCTCGGCCAGCTCGACCAGCGGCTACGGCACCCCAGGCTACGCCAACTCGCAGAGCACCGAATGGCTTGTCGAAGAAAACGCCTTTGCGTTCAGTTCCACCCTTGTTTCGCCCGATGGCGACGATTATCAGGATATACTTGAAATAAGTTATCGGCTGGACGACAACGAACTGGCGGCACGTGCCGAAGTCTATGATGCCCGTGGACGAAGGATACGCCGATTGCTGAACAATGCCCTGCTCGGCGCGGCCGGCAGCTTCAGTTGGGATGGACGCGGCGAAGATGGACACACTTTACCTCAAGGACAGTACATCGTGCAAATAGTGTTGTACGACATCCACGGAACACAGCAGACACTCCGCCGCACCATCGCCCTGATGACGCGATAAAGCCTACTGTTCTTCAATCGTTTAATTACATTTCTTCTTCATACGAAAAAGAAATGAAGAAGATGTGCAGTACTTACACCCTACTTTAACAGGGCGTTTGCACTACACATATCTCATTGATTCATTGTTTGTTGAGGGGGGGGTAGGAATAGAATCCAGCTGGCAGTATACCGAGTTGTTGCTGAGGAACTCGGGGACGATGCGCTTCATCTTGGCCACAATCTTCATGTCGTCCATAGTCTCAAGCACCTCCCATAGCTCGTTATACTCGCGGTTGACGTCGTCAAGATTGTAGCGGCGCACTTGTGCGTGCATAATCTTGGGATGGTAAGTGGGGATGGTGTTCTCCTTGGTAGCCAACAGCTCCTCGTAGAGCTTCTCGCCCGGACGGAGGCCTATTTCCTTTATTTCAATACCATGGCGACCGGAGAGCTGTATCATCTTGCGAGCCATGTCGTAAATCTTGACCGGCTTGCCCATGTCGAAGACAAAGATGTCGCCACCCTCGCCCATGGCACCGGCTTCGAGCACCAGGTTGCAGGCCTCGGGAATGGTCATGAAGTAGCGGATGATGTCTTTGTGGGTCACCGTCAAGGGACCGCCAGCGGCCAACTGCTTTTTAAAGAGAGGTATAACCGAACCGTTGGAGCCCAGCACATTGCCGAAACGTGTGGTGACGAAATGGGTTTTCTCGGTAGAGCGACTCTGGATGTATATCTCGGCCATTCGCTTGGTGGCGCCCATCACGTTGGTGGGGTTCACAGCTTTATCGGTGCTGATCATGACAAACTTATGCACGCCGTACTTGATGGAGAGGTCAGCCAGGTTGCGGGTACCGAAGACATTGATATAGACTGCCTCGTAGGGATTCTCCTCCATAAAAGGCACATGCTTGTAGGCGGCGGCGTGATAGACGAGGTCTGGATGGTATTCCTGGAAAACCTCTTCCATACGGGCTTTGTCTTTGACGTTGGCGATGACGAAGGCCATGCGGTTGAGCTGGTCGTGGTAAGTGTTACGCAGCTCAAACTGCAGGTCGTACATAGGACTCTCCGCCTGGTCGAGCATAACGACTTTCGTAGGCTGGTAGCGCATCAACTGACGGCATATTTCGCTGCCGATCGAGCCTGCAGCACCGGTGACAAGCACCACCTTGTCGACCACCTCGCGCACGATATTGACGTTGTCCATCTTGATAGGCTCGCGCTCAAGCAAGTCCTCAATCTTGATGTCCTCAATCTGATTTGAAGTGAAGCTGCCGTTCATCCACGTGGTGATTTGGGGCACTGCCTTAACTGTAAGCCCTAGGTCGAGGGCACGGTTGGTGATGGCCTGCTTGTGCATGGTGCGGATGGCGGGGATGGCTATAATGAGCTGGCTGACATTTTTCTGTTTGATAAACTTCGGTTCCAGCACATTGCGCACACGCATCACCGGTACACCGTTAAGTGACTGGTTCACCTTCGACATATCGTCGTCGATATAAGCCACCACATGGTATTCGAAGGTCTGGTCTTGATGCAACGCGTTGTAAGCGATGATTCCAGCCGCACCGGCACCATAGATGACCACATTTGTCTCTGGACGGTGACGGCGGAAGTAGTCGTTATAAATGCGTTGCAGAGTCAATCGCTCGAGAATCATCATCACCGCCAGAAGAGAATAGGCCATGAATATCTCACGATAGGCGAGAAGCCACTGTGCAGGGACAGTCTGCGGCTCAAATTGGTTGTTCAAGAAGTTGACGATGACATAAAACGCCGCCACACCGATACAGGCGCCCAGCACCTTCGATATATCGCTCATACCCGCATGGCGGATAATACCCCGGTAGCTTCCTGCCAGCAGGAAAGCCAATATCGTAAGTATCAACGCCAGCACAAATTTAATTGTCAACGCCTGGATAGTGATATCGTCGCCTCGGTTGGCGACATAGTAGAACAGTACTGTCACCATAAATGCGATGACGAACAGCAACACATCGAAAAGGAAGATAACCCATTGCGATACCGTCGAGTGGCGGTATTTCTTCACCAGGCTAAAAGTTAATCGCTTGAACGGATTTTCCATATCTGTATTTTTTTAAAGTCTTGCATCAATGATTTCACGGGGCAGGATGCCTTTGACGTCGTAGATGACACCGGGTTCGGGAACCATCGCCCTGAGGTCGAGCTCACGGAACTGGTCGTGGGCCACGGCCAATATGGCGGCGTCGAACGGGCCTTCCGGACGCTGGTCGCTGACCATCGGCCATTGGCCGCTTTTCACCCAGGGGTCATAGACGGTGATATGCGGTGTGTACTCATGCAAAGTGTGGTAGATGTCTATCACCTTGGTGTTGCGGGTGTCGGGACAGTTCTCCTTGAAGGTGAAGCCCAGAATAAGGATACGGCTGTCCTTGACCGGCACCCCTTTGAGGTTCATCTGGCGGATGGTTTGGTTAGCCACATAGTTGCCCATCGAGTTGTTCAGGCGGCGGGCGTTGCTCATCACGCGCGGCAACACTCCGTAGAGTTGCGAACGCTCAATCAAATAGTAGGGGTCGACCGAGATGCAATGGCCGCCCACCAGACCGGGCTGCATCGGAATGAAGTTCCACTTGCTGGAGGCAGCTTCCAACACGTCGCGCGTGTCGATGCCCATGGCGTTGAATATCTTGGACAACTCGTTGACAAAAGCGATGTTGACGTCGCGTTGCGAGTTCTCGATAATCTTGCTGGCCTCGGCCACCTTGATACTGGGTGCTTTGTGGGTACCGTTCAGCAGCACACTGTTGTAGAGCCTGTCTATGAGGTCGGCCGCCTCGGGCGTGGAGCCGGAAGTGACTTTCTTGATGTGCTCCACGGTGTGCTTCTTGTCGCCGGGGTTGATACGTTCGGGACTGTATCCGCCGTAGAAGTCGTTGTTGAGCGTCATACCGCTGACGCGCTCCACCACAGGCAGGCAGGTCTCCTCGGTGACACCGGGATAGACAGTGCTTTCATAGACAACAATATCGCCTTGCGAAAGGGCGCGTCCCACCACCTCGGAGGCTCCTATCAAGGGGCGCAGGTCGGGGCGATTGTTGTCGTCGACAGGTGTAGGCACGGCCACAATATAGACATTGCAGCCTTTGATTTCCGTCTCGTCGGCGGTGCAACGGAAGCCATGCTTGGCGATGGCCTCCTGCAACAGCGTGTCGTCGACCTCCAACGTGTCGTCGTGACCCTGCATGAGGGCGGCCACACGGTCGGCCTTGAGGTCGAAACCCACAGTGGGGTACTTGGTGGAGAAGAGGCGTGCCAGAGGGAGGCCTACATAGCCCAAGCCCACCACACAGATGCGTATGTCGTCGAGTGTCATCATATTTTCAGGTTGGCCAGACAACGGGTGAGACCGTCTGTCCAGTGGGGTATTTCTTGGTGGAACGTCTGTTTGAAGAGAGTCTTGTCGAGTACCGAATAGGCGGGACGTTTGACAGGCGAAGGAAACTCGTCGCTATGGCAGGGAAGCACACGGCAGGAGGTGTGTCCGCTCCGTATGGCAATCTCGTGGGCGAAGTCGTACCAACTGCACACCCCCTCGTTGGCGAAGTGGAACACTCCGTCGCGCCCTTGGTATGCACCGCTCTCAATAATAGAGAAGATGGCCTCTGCCAGATCGCCGGCATAGGTCGGCGTGCCCGTCTGGTCGAAGACCACACGCACCTCGGGCTTCTCTGACGTGAGACGCAGCATAGTAAGTAGAAAGTTCTTGCCGTATTCGCTGTAGAGCCACGACGTGCGGAAGATGAGGTGGTGACAGCGGGCAGCAGCCTGTTCGCCGGCCAGCTTGGTGCGACCGTAGGCTCCTGTGGGGTTGGGCTGCTCTTGCTCGGTACAGGGGGTATTGTTAGGGTTGCCGCCGAACACATAGTCGGTCGAGAAGTGTATCAGCACCCCTCCCACCTTGTTCATAGCGTCGGCCATAAAGCCCACAGCTTCGGCATTGATACTCAGAGCCGTGACCTCGTCGGTCTCGGCGCGGTCCACATTGGTGTATGCAGCGCAGTTGACAATAAGTCGTATGTTGTGATGCTCGACGAAAGCGGCCACGCCTTCACGGTCGGTGATGTTCAATTCCTCGACATCGGTGAAGAGCCAGTCGTGTTTCGACTGGGAGGCCAGCAGGCGGAAGTGCCTGCCCAACTGTCCGTTGGCACCTGTGACTAGTATATTCATTCGAAGGGGGTGACGAAGTCTTTAAAGAGTGGATGATGATGGTCTTTGTCGGAGAGCAGAACTTCCTCGTGCGGCAGACGCCAGTCGATGTCCAGCGTGGGGTCGTCCCAAGCTAAGGCGCCCTCGGCTTCGGGATGATAGAGGTTGTCGCACTTATATTGGAACACCGCAGTCTCGCTCAACACAGCAAATCCGTGAGCGAACCCCTGCGGGATGAAGAACTGACGGTGATTGTCGGCCGTGAGTTCGGCGGCCACATGGTGTCCGTAGGTGGGACTGTTGCGGCGCAAGTCGACGGCCACGTCGAGCACACGCCCCTCCACCACACGCACCAGCTTGGCCTGTGCAAAGGGAGGTTTCTGGAAATGCAGGCCGCGCACCACGCCATAGCACGAACACGACTCGTTGTCCTGCACGAAAGTCACGTCGGCCACCGCAGCAAAGTCGCGTGCATTGTAGCTCTCGAAGAAGTAGCCGCGGGCGTCGCCGAAGACGCGCGGCTCGATGATGACAACACCCTCTATATCGGTCTTGATGATATTCATGACATTTCAATCAGTTTCAGCAGGTACTGACCGTACTGGTTCTTTATCATGGGCTGGGCCACGCGGCGCAGGTCGTCGGCCGTGAGCCATCCGTTCTCGTAGCCGATGCTTTCGAGGCAGGCCACTTTGAGTCCCTGCCGTTTCTCAATGACCTCGATAAAGGTCGAGGCTTCGGCCAGCGAGTCGTGGGTGCCGGTGTCGAGCCAGGCGAAACCGCGGCCCATCAATTGCACACTGAGCTCACCGTCGGCAAGGAACGCCTGATTGACGGAAGTAATTTCCAACTCACCGCGAGCCGATGGTTTGATGGTCTTGGCCACCTGCACCACCTTGTTGGGGTAGAAGTAGAGACCCACCACGGCATAGTTGCTCTTGGGCTCCTTGGGCTTCTCCTCGATGCTTAGCACACGGCCCTCTGAGTCGAATTCGGCCACACCGTAACGCTCGGGGTCAGCCACCCAGTAACCGAAGACAGTGGCACGATGGTCTACCTCGACATTATAGACAGCCTGGCGAAGCATGCGACCCAGACCATTGCCGTGGAAGATGTTGTCGCCCAACACCAGACACACGTCGTCGTCGCCGATAAACTCTTCTCCGATGATGAAGGCCTGAGCCAGTCCGTCGGGTGAAGGCTGCTCGGCATAGCTGAAGTGCACGCCGAAGTCGCTGCCGTCGCCCAGCAGGCGCTGGAAGCCCGGCAGGTCGTGCGGGGTCGAAATTATCAAAATGTCACGGATACCGGCCAGCATCAACACACTGATGGGATAGTAGACCATCGGCTTGTCATAGATGGGCAGCAATTGCTTGCTGACGCCCTTGGTGATGGGGTAGAGACGGGTGCCGGAACCGCCGGCCAGAACAATGCCTTTCATCGTTACAAAGATATATCGCTTATCTAATTTTTCAACAATAAGTTAATACACAGTATCTTGCAGAACACTTACCATAAGTCTGTATTTTTGCAAATATACGATATAAAATCAATCCAACAAAATTTATTTTAATATAACAAAACAAGACACCAACTGTCCGAGACAGGTAGCACCGTTCGACGCTATTTCAACGGCATTTCAACGGCATTTCAACGGTTAAAACCGTTGAAATGCCGTTGAAATACCATAAACATACTGTAAAACAGTGCTTTCCAGTAGCACATTAACCCTTCTTAACAATTGCATAGAACACATTGAAACCATAGTGGAAGAAAAAATTTGTGGGCAATGCTTTTTTTTCGTATCTTTGCAGATTGATTTATGCCCTTCATAAACGACATACTCCAACACCGCAGCCTTTCCATTGTAGGGCTTGAGAAAAACACCGGAAAAACGGTGTGCCTCAACTATATTCTACATAGAATGAACCAGTTAGGCGTGCATGTAGGGGTAACCTCCATCGGTGTCGACGGGGAGCAGGTTGACTCGGTTTTCGCCACTGCCAAACCCGAAATCACCCTCTACGAAGGCACCCATTTTATCACATCAGAGCAACATTACCTGAAACGTCAGACGGTTTCGGTCCTCGAACATGTCGACTCGCGCCGCACCGCCTTGGGCCCTCTGGTGACGGCCCGTGTGCTGGTGGCTGGCAAGGCCCTCCTTTCCGGTGCCGCCACCACCGGCATCTTGCGTCAGCAAATAGAACAACTTGATTCCATGGGCTGTAAGATAAGCATCGTGGACGGAGCTCTGTCACGTTTGAGCCTGGCCTCACCCACCGTCACCGAGGCCATGATACTGGCCACCGGCGCCGCCGTGTCGGCCAATCTCAACCAGCTGGTCTCACGCACCCGCTTCCTTTACAACCTCATACGCCTCGACGAGGTCACCCCTTCACTCAAACAGCGCCTTGGTGCCATAGAATCAGGCCTGTGGGCCGTCGACGACGAAAGCACTCCACACGACCTGGGCATCGCCTCGGCATTCCTCCTCAACAATGTCGACGACAACCTTTTCCGCTTCGGAACCACCTTCTTCGCCGCGGGTGCCGTCAGCGACCGACTGATGAAGACCTTGGTTTCGAAGAAACACGACATCACACTGATAGCAAGGGACTTCACCAAGCTCTTCATCACCCCCGAGACCTACGCCGAGTTCTGCCGCCGCGGCCGGCTGCTCGTGCTGCAGCGCAGCCGTCTCATCGCCGTCACACTTAACCCCACCTCGCCGCAGGGGTTCCTGCTCGACTCGCGCCGCGCCTGCGACACTCTGGCCGACGCGCTGCAGATACCCGTCTACGACGTGAAAAAGATTCCCACCGCACAATGAAGATTCGAGAACTCATAAAACGCGACGTCGGCTTTCAATATGTAATTGAGAGCATGGAACTTATGTCGTCTGTAGGGCGGCGGCGCATGCTCGACGAAGCCTATACGTCCGAGCCCGCGGCCCTGGAGGCCGAATGGAAGCGGATTCGCAAAACCATGTCGGTATGTCTGCGTCTGCAAAGTGCACATAGCCTCAGCGACTTACGGCACTATCTCATGCAGTTGCACGACCTGCAGGGCACGCTGACATCGCTGGCTTCCCACACTCCCCTCAACGAGGTGGAATTGTTCGAAATCAAGAACCTGGCCTACCTGTGCGGCAAAGCCAAGACCGCCATCGCCACCTTGGGGCTTGCCGACGAGCTGCCTCTACCCGACCTGACCGAGGTGTTCAACCTGCTCGACCCCGACCGCACAGGCGTCGTATCATTCTATATCTATGACTCCTACGACGAACGTCTCGCCCCAATTCGGCGCGAGTTGAGAACGCTACAGGAGCACGAAGGCGATCCCGCACGCATCAGCACCCTCCTCGCCGAACAGAACGACATCCAGACCGAGGTGTGCACCTTGCTGAGCGACATGCTCTTCCGCCACAGCGAAAGTCTCACAACCGCCTTGAACCAAATGGCCTACACCGACTTTCTGCTTGCCAAGACCGACCTGTGCCTGCATTGGCAACTGACGCAACCTCGGATAGACGACCACGTGAAATACCTCAACCTCTTCAATCCCCGCCTACGGGCCCACAACGAGAGTCACGGACTTCGCTACCAGCCCGTCAGCGTGACGGCAGGCAGCGGTGTGACCCTCATCACCGGTGCCAACATGGCTGGCAAGACGGTGTTGCTCAAAAGCCTCGGCACCGCCCAGTTGATGGTCCAGTGCGGCTTTTTCGCCCCTGCGGAATACGCCGAAGTGATGCTTTTCGACGATGTCGTCACCTCTATCGGCGACGAGCAGGACGAGATGAACGGACTGAGCAGTTATGCCTCCGAGATAATTAAAATCAGCGACATACTGAAGCGCAGCCGCTCGGAGATGCTGATGGCACTCATCGACGAGCCCGCCCGCACAACCAACCCCGTGGAGGGCAAAGCACTGGTGCAGGCGCTGATAAGCATCATGGAACGTGAGACTTCCGTCACCTTCATCACCACCCACTACGGCCAACTAGGCACCTACTGCCGCCGCCTGCGCGTCAAAGGCTTCGTGGAAGACCTGGCCGACGTGCCCCTCACGCCGCAGAACATCAACCGCTTCATCGACTACTCGCTCACCGAGGACCAGAGCGACAACGTGCCGCACGAGGCGTTGCGCATCGCCGCCATCCTCGGATGCGACGGAGAACTGCTCAACACGGCTAGACAAAACATCGAAAACAAATGAATAAAACATAAAGATTATGAGCAACATTCTAATTACAATCATCGTAGTGGCAGTCATCGTACTGTTTATCGTATTGGTATCCTATATCAAGGCTCCGCCTTCGGTGGCCTACATCGTGTCGGGTCTGAACCGCAAGCCCCGCATTTATATTGGTAAGGGTGGACTGCGGGTGCCTCTGCTGGAGCGGCTGGACAAGGTATTCCTCGGACAGGTGACGGCCGACATCAAAACAAGCCGTAGCGTACCCACCAACGACTTCATCAATGTCAATGTCGACGCCGTGGCCAAAATCCAGGTCATCCCCGACATCGATGGTGTGCGCCTCGCCGCCAAGAACTTCCTCAACATGAACGGCATCGACATCTCGAAACAGGTGCAGGATTCGCTGGAGGGCAATATGCGCGAAGTCATCGGAAGCCTCTCGTTGCGCGACATCAACATCAACCGCGACAAGTTCTCGGACGAAATCATGAACAAGGCCCAGAAGGACATGGAAGCCTTGGGTCTCCGCATCATCTCGTGCAACATCCAGAACGTCACCGACGAGAAGAACCTCATCGAGGACCTCGGCGCCGACAACACCTGGACCATCCGAAAGCAGGCCAAAATCAACAAGGCCATCGCCGAACGAGACATTGCCATGGCCGAAGCCCAGGCCTTGAAGGAAGCCAACGACGCCCAAGTGGACAGCCAGACCCAAATAGCCATCCGCCAGAACGAGCTGTCGGTCAAAAAGAGCGAACTTACCATCGTCTCGCAGACCAAGCAGGCCGACGCCGACGCCGCCTACGAGATACAGCGCCAGGAACAGCAGAAGACCATCAACACCAAGACCGTTGACGCCAAGATTGAGCAGACCATGCGCGAGCAAGTGCTCACCGCCGAACGAGTGAAGATTCGTGAGAACGAGTTGGCAGCCGAAATCATGAAGAAGTCGGATGCCGACAAATACCAGATTGAATTGAAGGCCGCCGCTGACCTGGAGCAGAGCAAACGCGAGGCCGAAGCCGAGGCCTACCGCGCCCAGCAGGAAGCCCGCGCCCAGATTGCTTTGGCCGAAGCCAAGAAACAAGCCATGGTGCTCGAGGCCGAAGGTATCAAGGCCAACGGCGAGGCCGAGGCCTACAAGATACAGTGCGCCGGCGAAGCCGAGGCTATCGCCATCCAGAAGAAAGGTCTTGCCGAAGCCGAGGCTATGCGCAAGAAAGCCGAAGCATACGAACGCTACGGCCAGGCCGCCATTCTCGACATGATGGTGAAGATCATCCCCGAGGTGGCACAGCATGTCAGCGAACCCATCGCTGCCATCAAGAATATGAACGTCTACGGCACCAGCGGCGCCGACGCAGCCGGCATCAGCGGCGCTGTACCGACGGTCATCAAGCAGAGCTTCGACGTCATCGAGAGCGCCACCGGTGTCAATATGAGCGACATCGTGCGTGCCAACACCATCGAAGCCAAAGTAACCCGCAATGTGAATCTTGACAGTGACAATAAAATAGATGTTGACAAGAAAAACTAAACTATTGGGATTAGTGGTAGCCATGGGGCTTTCGCTGAGTGCGACGTCCCAGACCGCCACCGTGGTGCGCGACGACTACAGCCGCCTGCAGCTCCACATCACCACCGAGGCGCCCCGCCTCGGCGAGGCTGTCGTTGACGGCCGCACCTTCACCACTCTGGAAATCGAAGGTTTCTTGCCTTCGTCCGAAGTAGGAGCTCCGTGCCTACCCACCTTCACCGGCCTTATTGAAGTGCCCTTATGTGAAGACTATGAGGTGGAAATCAGTAATGCTGTATACGACACACTGGAACCTGTAGTGTACCAGTTGCTGCCGGCACAGCCGTCGCGCAGCAAGTCGGACTCCAGCCGGCATCCGCTGATGCTCGACGCCAAACGCTATGCCACCGACGCCTTTGCGGGTGGTGGCGTCCGTGTGACAACGGCCGGTATCGCGCGCGACAGGCGCCTGGCGCATCTCGAATACTGTCCCGTACAGTACAATCCCGTCAGCGGCACCCTCGTGGTCTGCCGTAGCGCCACCGTCACCGTCCGCTACCGCAAGGTCGATATTGCCGCCACCGAGGAGCTCTTCCAGCGCTATCACTCGCCGGCGTTCGCCAGCGGCGCTATGAGCATCAACAGCCTCTACCCCAAGAGCGTAACCAACGAGCTTCCGATACGCTACTTGATAGTAGCCAACGGTATGTTCCGTAATCAGCTGGACACCTTTATCCAGTGGAAACGCCGCAAGGGATTCATCACCGACATCGTCTATACTGACGACCCAGGCATGAGCTGTGACACTAGCTCCATCGCCTCCTACCTGCGCAGCCAGTACACAGGAGCCAACACCTCCTTGCCGGCCCCCACCTACCTGCTGCTTGTGGGCGACGTGGACCAGCTTCCCCCATTCGAAGGCACCACTGATAACGACCACGTCACAGACCTTTACTACACCACCTGGACAGCAGGCGACCACCTGCCCGACTGCTACTATGGCCGTTTCTCGGCTCAGAGCATCAGCCAGCTGACCCCTCAGATAGAGAAGACCCTGATGTATGAGCAATATACCTTTGCCGACCCGTCATTCCTTGACCGGGCCGTGATGGTGGCTGGCGTCGACGGTGGCTCCTCGGGCGACCACGGCTACACCCATGCCGACCCGACCATGGACTACGCCATCGTCAACTACATCAATGGAAGCCGAGGCTTCAGCGAGGTGCGCTACTTCAAGAACAACACCTCTGTTGTTCCCGTCGGAGCCACCAACGTATATGTCGACGGCAACTCCTCGTCTATGTCGGCCACCGTGCGTAGCTACTATAACCAAGGAGCAGGCCTCATCAACTACTCGGCCCACGGCAGTGCCACCAGCTGGGGTACACCCAGCCTCACCACCTCGCATGTCGACGCAATGACCAACACACAGAAGTTTGGTCTCATGATAGGCAACTGCTGCCTTACCAATAAGTTCGAAACTTCCACCTGCTTGGGTGAGGCCTTGCTGCGCAAGAATAACTATTGCGGTGCCGTAGGTTACATCGGCGGCAGCAACAGTACCTACTGGAATGAAGACCTCTACTGGGCTGTCGGTGTGCGCAGCGGCATAAGTGCCACCATGTCGCTGGCCTACAACAACAGTCATCTCGGTGTCTATGACCGCACCTGCCACACCCACGGCGAAACCTTCTCACAATGGGCCACTTCGCAAGGATCGATTATGATGTGGGGCAACATGGCCGTCGAGTCATCAACTTCGGGGCTTACCCATTACTATTGGGAAATTTACCACCTGATGGGTGACCCCTCGGTGATGCCCTACCTAACGCAGGCCGACATCATAAACGTGTCAGCTACCGCATGCTTACCTTATACCACCACCGACTACACTGTTAGCGTGGTGCCGTATGCCTATGTGGCGCTCACCGACACCCTCACCCACAGTGTCGTGGCAGCGACCTATGCCGACGCCAACGGCGACGCCACCCTGACGCTGCCTCCCACCCTTCCGGCGGGTGGCTATGAGTTGGCTGTCTCGGCACAGCAATACCGTACCGCCTTCTTTGCCGTCAGCATCATCCCGCCGGGAGGGCCCTTCCCCACCCTCGTTGGCGCCGAGCCCCAAGGTCCGCTCAATGCTGGCTCATCGCAGAATGTAATCCTCCGTGTCGCCAACCTGGGCGACAGCACGGCCCACAACATCACGCTCACCCTCACCTCTTCCGATACTGCAGCCTTGCTGTTCGCCCCACAGACCTTGGTCATCGACAGTCTACAGGCCGGCGACACAATGGTGCTCACAGCATCTGCCATCGTCTCGCCCCTAGCCATCGACGAAGCCCAGGTGATGCTCAAAGGCTCAGCCGTGTGGAGCGACAGTCCATACAATTCGTTACGTAGCGTTGGTGTCACTCTCTATGCCCCATTGCTGGTTGCCAACCTCTCCAACGTGCCCCGCAACCTGCAGCCGGGTGAGACCGTCTCATTCACCTTGCCGGTCTCCAACATAGGACACTGCGCCCAGTCCACGGGCCGTCTGCATCTCGACTCACCCACCTTCCTGCTCAATACCGGAAATTCTTCAGTCCCCTTCTCCCTGAATCCATCCTCCTCGGTGTCACACACCTTCACCGTTCATTCCGACAGTCTGTTGCCTGATGGTATTGACATACCCGTGACGCTCTACATGGGTGAACGCGAGGTGGCAAACCTGGCATTCTATATTGGTGCCGCGCCCTACGAAACCTTCGAAAATAACAGCTTCCATGTCAACGGCTGGATACAAGGTACCTATCCTTGGCAGTTCAGCACCGACAAGGCCCACCAGGGCACCTACAGTCTTCGTTCCTCCAACGGATTGAGCCACAACCAGACGGCAGAGATATCTCTCGTCATCAATTTGCTCGAGGCCGACAGCATCAGCTTCTACTACAGCGTCTCGTCGGAAACCAACTATGACAAGTTCCACTTCCTCATCGATGACAACGAGCTGGTGACCTCTTCGGGTATCGTGGACTGGACCCGCTTCGCCGCGCTCGTTCCTGCCGGCACCCACACGATAAACTTCACCTACTCAAAGGACTACAGCGTCAGTAGCAACAGCGACTGTGCCTGGATTGACGAGATACAGCTGCCCCACTTCGGCCAAGTCGTCACCTACCTGCACGACGACCTCTGCGAGGGCGCTCCCTATACGCTCGGTGGCGAAACCATCAACACTCAGATTCCCGGTAGCGGCAGCCGCGTGCTGGAAGGTGCCGACGGTGCACTGACCCTCGCCGACTACGTCATCCATCCTGTGAGCGACACCCTTGTCGAGGCCGTAGCTTGTGACAGTTACACCTTCCTCGGTAACGACTACTCCACATCCGACAGTCTTGTCTTCACCCTCACCAACCTCCAGGGTTGCGACTCCATCGTCACCCTGCTACTCACTGTCAACCACTCGGTCAACACTACCTTGACCGATACGATTGAAGGCACAATTTACCAGTGGAACGGCATCACCTACACCCAGTCGGGCCAGTACGAACAGAACTTCTTCACCACCGAGGGCTGCGACAGCACCGTCACCTTGCTGCTCACGCTCGTCGACCCCAACCATGAGGGCATCACGGAGACCGCGACGCTGACCATCGACGCGCATCCCAACCCCACCATAGGCATGGTACGGCTGAGCGAACGTGCCCTACGGGTCGACATCTACGATGCACAGGGACGCTTGGTGGGTCGATTCCGCGACACCGACACACTTGATTTCGGCAGTCTGCCCGCAGGTACCTATACCCTCCTGTTGACCCTGCCTAGCGGCACCACCACCTGCCGTGTTGTACGACGCTGAACAGCACAATAAAACAAAGAGACCCCGCAACTGTCCGTTGCGGGGTCTTCTGTTTTCCTAGCGGAAAGGAGGGGATTCGAACCCCTGAAGCGCTGTTAACGCTTACTCGCTTTCCAGGCGGGCCTCTTCAACCACTCGAGCACCTTTCCTTGGGGTTGATTGTTTTCTGAACAGCTTGCTTCGCCAGGTTGCATCGTGTCCAAAAACGGCTGCAAAAGTACAACTTTTTTCCGATGTGACAAAAAAAATGTAAATTTGCAGAACGTCACAACCGACAAATAACTTTAAAACATATTAATAATGAAGAAATTAATTATTTGCACTATGGCTGCATCCATCCTCTTGGCAGTAGGATGCCAAGAAAAGAAAAAGGTCGAAAACTGCTTCACCGACCCTGAAATGCAACAAAAAGTGAACGAGTATGCCGAGTTCGAGTTGACCTCCGACCTCATCGGCACGCTTTCTCCCAAAGAGAAAGAGCTGGTCAAGATATTCATCGAGATTGGCCAGGTGATGGATGACATCTACTGGGACGAGTACTTCGGCTATGCCAACCGCGAGAGCATCGACACGCTGTGCGACCCCGCCATGCGCGCCTTCGCCCGCATCCAGTACGGAGCCTGGGACCGTCTGGACAGCGAGAAGCCCTTCATCCCCGGCTATGGCGAACGTCCCGCGGGCTGCAACTTCTACCCTCAGGACATGACCGCCGAGGAGTTTGAGGCCCTGGAAGACACACTGAAGAACAGCCAGTACAGCGTCATACGTCGTGACAAAGACGGCAAACTCTACGTGCTTCCCTACCACAAAGCCTATGCCAAAGAGCTCAAAAAGGTCGACAAACTGCTGGCCAAAGCCATCAAGCTGGCCGAGAACGAGGGCCTGAAAAAGTACCTCAAGGCCCGCCGCGAGGCCTTCCGCACCGACGACTACTTCGAGAGCGACATGGTGTGGATGGATATGAAAGACAGCAAGCTTGACTTTGTCGTGGGACCCATCGAGAACTACGACGACGGTATCAACGGACTGAAGTGTTCTCACGAAGCTTTTGTGCTGGTCAAGGACGAAGCTTGGAGCAATGACCTGAGCAAGTTTGCCGCCCTGCTGCCCGAGATGCAGAAACTCCTGCCTTGCGACGAGAAATACAAACAGGAAGTGCCCGGCACCGACTGTGACATCAACGTCTACGACGTGGTCTACTATGCTGGCGACTGCAACGCGGGTTCGAAAACCATCGCCATCAACCTGCCCAACGACGAGCGCGTGCAGCTGGCCAAAGGCAGCCGTCGTCTGCAGCTGAAGAACGCCATGAAGGCCAAGTTCGACAACATCATGATGCCCATCGCCAATCTAATGGTGTGCCCCGAGCAGGTCGACAGCGTCACCTTCAACGCCTTCTTCGGCAACACCTGCTATCATGAGGTGGCCCACGGTCTTGGCATCAAGAACACCGTCACCGGCCGTGGCCCCTGCCGCCAGGCCCTCGGTGCCCAGTACAGCGCTTGGGAAGAAGCCAAGGCCGATGTGTGCGGTCTCTTCCTCACCGAGCAGCTTATCGAACGCGGCGAAATCACCAACACCACCGTCAACCAGAACTACATCACCTTCATTGCCGGTATCCTCCGCAGCGTGCGCTTCGGCGCCACCGAGGCCCACGGCGTGGCCAACATCATGTGCTATAACTACTTCAAGGAGCATGGTGCTTTCACGCGCAATGAAGACGGCAAATATGTAATCAATGTCGAGGCCGCTCGTGAAGCCGCTCGTGGCTGGGCCGCCCTCATCATCGCCATGGAAGGCGAAGGCGATATGGCCGCTGCCAAAGCCTACAGCGAACGTAATGGCAAGATTGGTCCCGAGCTGCAGGCCGACCTCGACGCTATCCGCGACGCCTACATCCCGCGCGACATCATCTACATGCAGGGAGCCAAGGTGCTGGGTCTGTAACCCACACCGACTGGTCCTCTTCATTTCTTCTTCACTTCTTCTTCATTTCTTCTTCAAACCAAGAGGAAATGAAGAAGAAGCGATTTATATATGTCGAACAACCAGCGGAATCACATATCCATGTGGAGGGATAAATTAAATATATTATATTTCTTTACAAATCAAAAATTTTTATATATCTTTGCACTTGGACATAATAGCGTACTCAAATATACACCATATTGTGTTCCAAGGGGTTGCGGCAACATTCCTGCGATAGGAATGCCCGTGGGTCAGATTGTTCCCCTACTGACGAACCCCGGAGGACTCCAGTACTTTGCCTGGAGGAGGGGGAGAATTGTACACATTGAATGATGGATGAAATCAAAAACAACCGCCAAGGTTGGTATGCCTTCAAGGTGTACTACAACAAAGTGCAGCCGCTGATAGCGGAATGCAAAGAACAGGGGTTGGAGTTTTTCGCGCCGGTGCAGGCCATCAAGTCGCTGCTGTTCCTGCGCTGCGACGAATCCTCGGCCCGGCAATTTGTTGAAGGACGCTGGCGCCAGGTGTGGCTCTACCGCGAAGCTGGAAGCCGACGTCCCGCCATCATCCCCGATCACGAGATGGAGGTGTTCCGCTTTGTGGTCACCGCCGGCCAAGAGGGACTCACTCTGCTGGGCGACGACCGTCCAGAATATCACGAAGGTGACCGCGTAAGGGTGACCGGTGGCCCTTTCAAAGGTGCCGAAGGACACATCAAACGCATCAAACGCGACCGGCGCCTCGTAGTCTCCGTCCGCGGCGTGGTAGCCGTCGCCACCACCTATATCCATCCAAGCCTGCTGGAAAGAGTAGCAGAATGAAAAAAGGTTTATTCAGACTTCAGTACGAACTCAACGACAGCCGCCCCTATACCGAACAGGGGAGCGACCGCGGCGCCAAGCTGGCCGTGGGCGACGTGGATGACCCACGTGCCCGCCGTCTGCTCGAAGCCACGGAGCACATGGGCTACAAGGAGTTGGTGAAATACCTGCAGCAGAAGCAGGAGGAGGGAGCGCCGGAGATTGTCATCGTGCCTATCACCACCCGTACACCCGAAGCATTGAACTACCGCCTCGAGCACAAACAACCCGGGCTCGTGTTCCTGTCGCGGCCGCTGCACACAGTCGAAAAACTCGACGACCTGTTGTCGGTAGCCAACGAACATATGGAGATGGGCACCTACCTGTGCTGTCATACCATGACGGCTTCACTTAAGCGTACACTGCTCCAAGAGCGTTATCCGTGGGGCATACGCCAAATGGCAATCGCTTGGGACTACCTGTGGCACCGTATGTGTCCCAAACTGCGGTTGACCCATGGACTCTACTTCGCTGTGACCGAAGGCAAAAATCGCACCATGAGTCGTGTGGAAGTTATCGGACGCCTCTATCGCGCTGGATTCGAGGTGGTCGACGAGCGCTTCCGCGATGGCGAATTTTTCCTGACAGCACGCAAGGTGACCGATCCTGTGGACGATACGCCCCCGTCCGGAGCCCCCATCATACACCTACGGCGCATAGGCAAAGGCGGCAAGCAAATCGTGGTTCACAAGTTCCGCACGATGTACACCTACTCGGAGTATGTGCAGCCCTACATCTACCACTACCAGAGCCTGGAGCGCGGAGGCAAGTTCAAGGACGACTACCGCGTCAACTTCTGGGGGCGTCTGCTGCGACGTATATGGCTCGACGAACTGCCGATGCTATGGAATCTCGTGCGCGGCGACATGAAGCTGGTGGGCGTGCGTCCGTTGAGCCGCCACTATTTCAGCCTCTACCGACCCGAGATACAACAGTTGCGCATCCAAACGAAACCCGGCATGCTTCCTCCGTTCTACTATGAAAAGCATACGCCGGAGACCCTCGACGAGGTGCAGGAGAGCGAACAGCGCTACCTGGAGGCCTACCTGAAAGCCCCCTTCGCCACCGACTGGCGCTATTTCTGGGGCATCATCGGGAACATCATCTTTAGACGAAAACACTCAGCATGAAAGAAGAAGATACCAATTGGACCACTGTTATCAAGCCCAAGGAGAAGTTGCTGCAGGTGGACTTCAAGGAGTTGTGGCGCTACCGCGACCTGTGCAGCCTCTTTGTGCGGCGCAATATCACGACGCAGTATAAGCAGACCATCCTCGGTCCGCTGTGGTATATCATACAGCCCGCCATGACGGTCATTATGTATATGGTGGTCTTCGGTGGCATCGCCAAAATAAGCACAGACGGACTGCCACAGCCACTATTCTACCTCAGCGGCATCTGCCTCTGGCAGTATTTCAATGACTGCCTCACCAAGACTTCATCTACCTTCACGGCTAATGCCGCTATCTTTGGCAAAGTCTACTTCCCACGTATGGTGGTACCCATCTCGACGGTCGTCAGCAATCTGCTGCGCTTCGGCATCCAGTTTGGGCTCTTCCTGGTGGTCTACGCCATCTACCAACTGTTCATCATCCCTGGACAGATACACACCAACTGGTATGCCCTGCTGCTACCGCTGCTTGTATTGATGCTGGCGGGTCTTGCTTTGGGCTTTGGCATTCTCTTCTCGAGCCTCACCACCAAATACCGCGACATGACGCTGTTGCTCGACTTCTTCATCAGGCTATGGATGTACGCCACGCCAGTCATCTACCCTTTGAGCACCATCACCAATGAGAAGCTGCGCTTTGTGATGAGCCTCAACCCCTTGACGGGCATCGTTGAAGCCTTCAAATACGGCTTCCTGGGAGAAGGACAGTTCAGTTGGGGTCTGCTGGGTTACAGCTTTGCCTTTATGGTGGTGCTGTTGACCGTCGGTATCGTCATCTTCAACCGCGTGCAGCGCACCTTCATGGATACCGTATGACCGAAATACAACTGGCATACAACCTCTTGCGTGCTTCCATTGATGGCGGCACTCCCTATGTTGGAACTACACCACCGGAGGTCTCCCGTTGGTGGAGTCTCTTCCGTCTGATGCAACGAAACCATGTAGCCGCCCTCTGCTTCGATGCGGCAAATGCCGCCGGCGCACCGCGCGATGTACTGATACCGTGGCTGGCCGAACACGAGAAAGCCATCGGATGGTACCATCATCAGGAGGATGTCCAGCATGCGATTGCCAACACTATGGCTAAACACGGCATCGAGACACTGGTCCTCAAAGGGACACATATCGCGCAATACTACCCAAAGCCTGAACTGCGTGAGTTCGGCGACCTAGACCTTTACTTCTACGACAACCACGACAAGGCCGACCAGATGGCCCATGAGATACTGAAGGTAGAAGTCAGCAATGACGCCCACCACCACTCGAAATACAACTACCGCGGCATAACCGTGGAAAGCCACTACGATTTTGTCAACGTACATTACCCGCCAAGCAACCGCCGCTACGAGGCTATGCTCAAAGAACTGGTGCCCTCACCCACATTCGAGGTGCTCTTCCTGCTGCGCCATATGGCATGCCATTTTGCCGCCAGTCGCCTCACCATGCGTGAACTTGTCGACTGGACACTTACCTGTCGGGCACTGGATGGACAGGTTGATTGGGAGTTTGTACAAAAAACAATTGTCGATTATGGTATGTCGGAGTTTGTCAGCGTTTTAAATCTCGTCGCCGAACGTCGGTTGGGAATTGTATTACCACTGCGACATAACGGACCGGATGCCTTGTCCAACACGGCCACTATCGAGCGTGACATCGTCTATGGTAGTCCCGAGACCGATGACAAAAAAGCCGACGGCCTCGCACGCCTAAACTGGAAACTGCGCCGCTGGCGTGCCCTAGGCTGGAAGCGTAAGATGGTATACAGTGACAGCCCTTTGAGCCTGATGCTGGCCAGCCTCTCCTCCCATGCCGAGAAGCCTCGCAGCATCCTGCATAAACAATAATCTCAATCAAACCCCCAAAAACTTCGTTGGATTCGTGGTCGCATATAGTTCCGTCAGATTTGAAAAGAATATAAAAGATTGTGGCCAATTAACGGTCAATTAATGATATTTAACGTTATAAAAGTTTTTGATGGCAACGGCAATCGAATTCAATAACATAAGTAAAATCTACCGCTTGGGAATGGTTGGCACCGGCACCTTGGCGCACGACCTGAAGCGGTGGTGGACAATGAATGTCCAGGGCAAAGAAGACCCCTACCTGACCATCGGTGAGACCAACGACCGCAGCAGCAAAGGCAATAGTGACTATGTATGGGCTCTACGCGATATTGACTTCAAAGTCGAGCAGGGTGATGTGGTGGGCATCATCGGCAAAAACGGTGCCGGCAAGAGCACTCTGCTGAAGATTCTCTCCAAGGTCACCGCTCCCACCACCGGCACCATCCGGGCCCGTGGCCGCATAGGCTCCCTGTTAGAGGTCGGCACCGGCTTCCATCCCGAGATGACAGGTAGGGAGAACATCTACATGAACGGTGCCATCCTCGGCATGACCAAACAGGAAATTACCAAGAAACTCGATGAAATTGTCGATTTCAGCGGCTGTGAAAGGTACATCGACACCCCTGTGAAGCGCTATTCGAGTGGAATGATGGTCCGCCTTGGCTTCGCCGTCGCCGCACACCTCGACCCCGAGATATTGGTAGTCGACGAAGTCCTCGCCGTCGGCGACGCCGAATTTCAAAAGAAAGCCATCGGCAAGATGCAGGATGTCAGCAAATGTGAAGGTCGGACTGTGTTGTTTGTGAGTCATAACATGGCTGCAGTTCGCAAACTATGCCGACAAGGAATAGTTCTTCACAATGGTAGTGTAGACTATATCGGAAGCGCAAACGAGGCCATAGATTATTATATCAGTTCCAAAAAGACTGACACCCCACTTCATATTGACTTTAAAGGTGGGGATGATTCAAAAGAGATAGAATTTCTCGCTGTTCGCTTTGCTGAAAACCGGAATACTTTTGCTTCCAATGAGCCCATTAGTTTCATTTTTAATGTAAAAGCATACAAAGATACACCTAACTTCAGAATCAACACCACTGTTTTTAGTATGGACGAGACGGCCATTGGATCCGTCTCCAATACAGAAACCCTTAACATCAAGAAAGACGAGAAAAGGGAAATCCTCTTTTCCCTATACGATCATCACCTCGCAGCAGGGAAATACACCCTCGCCTTTTCTATTGGTATAGGGAATTATCTTTCAACACAACGAGATTTTGACTACATCCCAAACTTACTATCGTTCTCAATTGAAGATGCAGACAAGGATAATAGGAAAGAATCTGCAATTACCCAATGGAATAATGGCTGGGGGCATATTATGTTTAAAGCAAATTTGGCATATATATAATTATGAAAGACTCCATAATCAAAAACATCGTAGTCAATATTCGAGCACTCTTTATAACTAACATTAGAAGACGCCTGAACGAAAACACACAGCATATTCATATGCTGGAAGAGCAATTATCTAACATAGATAATGTCATAACCAGTCGGTATCACTATTTGAACATTCTTGACCACTATGCCCGTCATGAAGCAGACGCACTTCAATACAAAGAAGAACTTGATTATTTAAGACAAAGAGGTAGTTATTGCAACTTCCCATATAAACCGAAACAGGAAGACATCATAGTAGAAACTGGTTTCGACCAGACAAATGGTATGGCCTATGTGATACACAAAAACAAACGGTTATACTTTCAAGAAGTTTATAGTGAAGAAGAAGCAGAAGAGACATATCGGAATTATTTATTCGTAGAGAAACTTCTCGGGAAAGAAGATACCCCGGAGGCCCCACATCAATACCAGTCACCCCGTATTCATGTAGCCGATGGAGATGTGGTTTTTGATATTGGTGCTGCTGAAGGTTTGTTCGCTCTAGATCATATTGACAAAGCGTCCCGTGTGGTGATTGTGGAAAGCGACCCCAAGTGGATCAAACCTCTTAAACAGACATTTTCACCATATGGTGATAAGGTAACTATAATTCAGAAGTTCGTCTCGGACACAGATACGGGAACAACAATATCATTGGAGAAGCTATTATCAAGTGTTGATTATAATTCAGCTTTTGTCAAAATGGATATTGAGGGCTACGAAGTGCAAGCCTTATCTTCAGCCGAGAGTGCATTGAGACAGAAGGTGTGCACTAAACTGGCCGTTGCCTCCTATCACAAACAGCACGACGCCGATAAGATGAAAAAAATTTTTGATAGATTAAATTATTATTCTGAGTTTTCAAATGGCTATATGCTATTCAACCAATACGACTCTCCAACTCCACCGTTTTTTCGCAAAGGAATCGTGAGAGCCAAAAGATAATTATTAAATAGCAATCTTCACAAAAACAAGCACATGCCATTCCTCATATTTATGCCGATATCATATCGAAAAAAAAATGATTAGCATCTTTATACCTACATATAACGGAGAAAAGCATTTGGTGCAAACATTGGATAGTGTCTTACATCAAACGTATCAGAACATTGAAATATTATGTGTCGACGATGGCTCGACCGACAACACACTCTCCATACTGAAAGAATATGGATCACACGACCCACGTATACGCATATTCTGCAAACCCAACGGGGGCAGTGTCCCTCCTTCATGGCAATTCATTATCCCACATATAAAAGGTGATTATACACTATATATGTCACAGGACGATTTACTCCGCCATGACACGCTGCAACTTCTTGTTGAACGATTATTTGAAACCGATGCCGATGCTATAATGCCAACAGAATACCTATATTTCGAAAATGAAGACGGACAATCCAGATATATACCCATTGGCATACCCACACTTCTAGACAAGGTCATAACTGGGAAAGATGCTTTTCGTCTAATTCTCGACTACAGCATACCAGGTTTTTCCCTCTGGCCCACAAAAATCATCAAACAATTTAGAGTACCTACGGAGACTTTCAACTGTGACGAATATTCACAGAGACTTTGGCTATCCAAATGCGGAAAAGTCGCATTCTCGACAGGAGTGTTTCTTTATCGTTGCGACAACCCTGATGCTATCACAAAGTGTCATTCCCCACTCCACTATGAAGCAACTTTCACAAACGCGATGATTCTCTCTCTTGCGGAAGAAGTGCTCAGTGGTGAAGATACTTTGCTGAACGAACTTGCAACAGCATATTTTACAAATATGTATTCCTTGATGCTGTTATACCGCCAACGGATATCCACCTATTCATCAACTGCACGAAAAAAAATAGAATCCTGTTTTGCTAAAGCCTACCCCATTCTCAGACGAAGAGCAACGACAAAGGGGTGGAAACTACGTCTCTCTAAACAAAACTATACTACTATGAAAGTAGTGGTGGCGTTGAAATGTCTTCAATACCAAATCCGCGGTATAGCACTTAGTACGGACATTGACCTTCCCTCTATCACCACACCTCGAAAATATCTTTGAACTTCATTTTTTCATCAACATCCTTTTCAATGTTTTTCAAACATTTTCAAAAGAACAATTTAATTTTGAAGAGGGGGCAGAATCTACGAATTATCTTTACCCTACTATGGAATCATTTATTGTCATTGAAACTGCTGCTGTACAAACATCTGCATCGTATCAATCATCCCATCGTACATTATTATGCCATTTGCTGGAACGAAGAGAGAATGCTACCATTCGTATTTCGGCACTACGATGACTATGTCACCAAGTATGTCTTTTTCGACAACGAATCAACGGATAGTAGCCGAAGTATTATACTATCACACCCCAATAGTCATATAGAGTTTTTCCACACCGATGGGTTTGACGACAATGTACATAAAGACATCAAAAACAGCTGCTGGAAAAAATCTCGCGGACGAGCAGACTATGTTATCGTGTGCGATGTAGATGAAATGCTTTACCACAAAGATATGCAACAAATGCTTGCATTTGCTCTCGAAAACCACATTTCCTTCTTTCAACCAGAAGGTTGGGATATGTATAGCGAGTTTTTCCCGTCATCCGATTTCTCACTGACTGATATTGTTACAAAGGGAATCCGCAGTAAAGGTTATGGGAAATGCATTATTTTCGACCCACATCGCATAGTGGACATTAACTATGAGCCTGGAGCTCACTTCTGCCATCCCACAGGAAATGTCAAAATTTCAGAGGACAATGGCTTAAAAGTGCTCCACTACAAAAATCTAGGCCTCAAGTATGTCATGTCTCGAATAATGGCTTACCGAGAAAGACTGACAGACAAAATAAAAGAAGAAGGATTTGCCGTACACTACACATACAACGACAATCAAATCAAAGAAGAATTCGAAAATAATTTGGCAAAAGCCGAAAGAGCCTTTTAGGATGACAACTTCAGTAGCTCTATGCACATATAATGGCGAACGCTATATCCACGAACAACTGGAGTCTATTCTCAACCAGACAAGGCAGGTGGATGAGATAGTGGTGTGCGACGACGGCAGCACCGACAATACCTTGAAAATCATTGAGAGTTTCCGAAAGGACACACAAACTGACATCCGCATCTACCGCAATGTAAAGAATCTCGGTCCCGCACTCAACTTCCAGAAAGCCATCAACCTTTGTCTCGGCGACATTGTCTTTCTTTCTGACCAGGATGATATCTGGTATAAAAACAAGGTCCAAGTCATGGTTGACTGGTTTAAAGATCATCCGACACGGTGTGTCGCTTTCTCTGATGCAGACTTGATTGATGATACGAACAACCTGATTACGGAAAAGTCTTTGTGGGAGTGTGTCGGTTTCTCGGACAAAGCCATAAAAGCCTTTCACGCAGGATTGGGAGTAGAACTATTTTGCTATGAAAATCGTGCTACCGGCGCAACCATGGCAGTCCGTCGGGACTATGCAACAGTTTCACATTTTACGAGTATATGCAACACCATTATTCTTCATGATGGAGCAATTGCGATGTTGGCAGCAGAAGAAAATGTGATTGGCTTTATCCCTGAAAAATTAACGCGATACCGTTGCCACCTTGGCCAATCCGTTGGAATAGGTGCAACGTTATACCATTCGTTAAGCGATGACCCCAGAGAAACAAGTCCACTTTGTGAGCAATGGCACTCAATGCCACTGCCTTCACCCCTTAATGAACGCATAACATTTATCCGGACACGTCACCGACATAAACACCAGCCACTTGGACCATTCCGAATAATATATTCCACCGGCACTTATTGCAATTTCTATCATAGCAGATGGCTCAGCTTCCTGCTTTACGACTTATTGCAATGGTGTGCTGTCATGCGGCAACGAATATTCAAATAAACTATGCCCACCATCTCTGTCATAGTACCTAATTACAACCACGCGCCCTACCTCAAGCAGCGCATCGACAGTATCTTGTACCAGACATACCAGGATTTCGAGTTGATAGTGCTTGACGATTGTTCATCTGACAATAGCCGTGATATTATTGAAAGTTATCGTGGCAATCCTCATGTAAGTCAAATCATCTATAACGAAAGCAATGGCGGTAGTGCTTTCCGCCAGTGGAAGAAAGGTATAGAACTGGCGCAGGGAGAATGGGTGTGGATAGCCGAGAGCGACGACTATGCAGAGCCGACATTTCTCGAACACATGATAGTTGCTGTGACAAAGGTTCCACAATGCAGTCTCGCCTACGCTGCCACATGGTGGGTTGACCAACAAGGTACAAAACTATGGGAGACGCCACATAGCGACCGCGTGAACTTCTTCGACGGCTGCAACTTCATTCGCAAGAAACTGGCCATATGTAATTCCATAGCCAATGTCAGCGAGTGCATCTTCCGCCGCGAAAAATTCCTACCACCAGAGACCTATCGCTACGAACATATGCGCCTTTGTGGCGACTGGTTCTTTTATGTCCTTCTGGCCGAGCAGGGGAGTGTAGTGGAAGTTGAGGAGCCTTTGAGCTACTACCGTCAGCACAACAGCAATATTTCGTCCGACGCCGAGCACCGCGGGCTCACCTTTCTCGAAGGTGCCGAGATATTGGAGTACATGATTCGCAATTGTGGACTCAAAACCAATGGCTATGCCCGAGGATGGGGCAAGTTGTGGGCACAATACGAACGGAAGTATGAGTTCCCTCCAGAGGTAAAGAAAACTGTCAGGAAACGCCTCAACAAACATTATCTTATTCTTCTCTACTTCTGGATCTATCGCATTAAACTCAAACAGAACTAAAAGAATTGTTTTCTAACCGAAAGAACCGAATTAAACTGAATACTCTGTCACACTTCGCCTCTTCGGCTTTTCAACTCGTTGTCTCACAGGCCCAAGGACTCACAGACTGATTTTTGACTTACAGACATGCCCAAAGTAACCGTTTTGATGCCGACATACAATGTGGCCCCTTATGTTGAGGAGGCTATCAGAAGTGTGTCAAGGCAGACATACCATGATTTCAAGTTGCTAGTCATCGACGATTGCTCAACCGACAATACAATTGAGGTTGTGCGTAGCATCGAAGACCCACGTATCCATATTGTGCAGAACAAAAAGAATGTTGGCCTCGCCGAGAACCTTAACCGAGGGTTAGCGCTAGTAGAAACAGAATATGTGGCGCGTATGGATGGCGACGATATTGCTGAGCCATACTGGTTAGAGCACGAAGTGGAAGTTCTCGACAACAATCCAGAAATCGGCATCTGTAGTGGAGGTTTCCAACGTTTTGGCACTTCGACATCATTGGTGCGATTCCCTGAGCAGCATGAGGATTGTATAGCCAATATGCTGTTCGAGTGTAGCGTCATTGTCCCCACCTTCCGTATGAACCTCTATCACGACTACGGTCTGCGTTATAGTTCTGATGCTTTCCCTGCAGAGGACTACCGTTTCTGGGCTGAATGTCTACGAATAACGAAAATATACAACCTACAGGAGACCCTCTTCCACTACCGTATGCACCCCACGCAAATCTGCACCGCCCGTCGCGAGGAGCAAAAGTGCAAGGTTTCCGAAGTAAGACGCTATATGCTTGAATGGTTGAGCACAGACTTTACCGAGGAGGAGAAGCGATACTACACTGGACAGTTCATGGCTCCACAAATAAGCTCAGAACAAGACTACAACGAAAGGAAAGCATTCTGTCAGAAAATGATAGAAAAAAACTGCAGCGTAGGACACTTCGTTGAAGAATCCTTGCGTCGTAGACTTGACAAGCACCTGACTCTCACTCTTTACAGCACCATTATTGACCGGTATTTCAACAAAGGATACACTCTGCCACAATATATACGCTATCTTGCAAGTGGTCTAGCACTTCACACCAATTGCAAATACGAGACCAAGTTCTTACTGAAAAGTCTGCTACATAAAAAGAGATGATTATCAAAAAAATAAAACGAAAACTCTATAAAGCCACTCACCCTGTAGTAGGCGAGATTTGGATGCTGCACCGTGTGGTCGAGCATCGGAGCATGGTGCCCGAGCAACGAAAATTAGAAGTAACCCCAGAGTGGCTTGAGCAACAAATATCGGAACGACGTGCGCACGGATGGGTGTTTGTATCGATAGACGATATTGGCAAAATACTGCAAAACACAGGTCTTTCTCCTTTCACCTTTCGCCGTCCGCGATTCATCTGCCTAACCTTCGACGATGGCTACCTTGACAACTACACCTTCGCCTATCCTTTGATGAAACGCCTCGGGGTGCCATTTACCATCTACGTCACCACAGGGTTCATCGACAATCAACTGCCCATGTGGTGGTATCCTAATGAAAAACCAGGTATCAGCACCGATGATTTGAAGAGACTCGATGCTGACACACTATGCACAATCGGTGCCCATACAGTGAGTCACCCCAAACTAGACACCCTCTCTCGTGAACAACAATATAAGGAGATTGCCGACTCCAAGCAGATGCTTGAGAACTTTCTCGGCCATGAGGTGCGACACTTCTCCTTCCCTCACGGCGCTCACAATGAAGAATCTTTGGATATTTGCCGTAAACTTGACTTCCAGACCGTAGTGATGGCCTGGGGAGGTCCTCTGCGTCAAGGAGCAGACTGTTGGCTGTTGCCGAGAAAAAATATAGAAGAATCAGAATGAGACAAGCCATTCTCATCACGGCATACAAAGATATTCCTCTCCTCAGGAAGATCATCTCCTACTTTGATTCCGATTTTGAGGTTTTTATTCATATCGACAAAAAATGCCAGGAGGATTACCATGATTTGATGAATATATCCCATGTACATCTTTTTAACAAATACAAGATTGCTTGGGGTGCTTTCAATCATCTAAAGGCCATATTACTACTCATGAGAGAAGCTTATAGCAATACAGACCTCGAATACTTCCACCTCATCACTGGCAGCGACTTCCCAATATTACCTTTGGCTGCCTTCAAAGATTATTGTGAACGGTACCGTAAAGATAACTATGTCGAGCATTTTCCGTTGCCTCATCCCGACTGGGGAAAAGAAGGAGGCATGGACCGAATAAAATATTATTGGATTCAACCAAGCTATCGTGTAAAACACAGGCGCTTGATTTATCATACCATTAAAATACAGCATAGGCTTGGCATCAACCGCAGTTTTAGGTTCTTTGGTGGTAAACTTTACGGCGGCGGAACATACTGGAGCGTGTCGCGCGAAGCCATTGAAATAGCATTGAATTATATAAAAAAACACCCTAAATACTTACGCCGTTTCCACCACACCAGCATAGCCGAGGAGATATGCCTACCGACCATTTGGTGCAACAGCAACCTTCCCCTCACTAATAACTATATGCGCTACATCGATTGGGGCACTGAAGGTGCCAATCCAAAAGTACTCACCGAAAATGACTACGACAAAATTGTCGCCTCTGGCGCTCTCTTCGCCAGAAAGATAGCAAGCGGGGTTTCCGATAAACTGATTGAAACTTTGAAATATCATGAATAAGATTACTCTACTATCCTACATTTTCAGACATACTCATAACGGCATTATCAGACGCAGGTGCATTAAAAAATATGCGAATTAGAAGGAGGCGAGGCCTACTCAAAGACCGCCAGAGAACTATATAAAGAAACCTACGGTATTCACATATTGGATATGGAACATATGGAGGTATATGGACTGCAGGGAATCTCTTCTGGGAAGATTTTTCCATCGGAAATTATTGTTCCATTGCTCGCAATATATACCTATACACAGAAAACCACCCAACACAATATTTCACGACTCATCCATTAATGTACAAACACTCAATGGGAGCAAAAAAAACACTCTCTTTTAGTCAACATTTAAGGATTGGACATGATGTCTGGATTGGACAAAACGTTGTTATTTTACCCAGTTGTCACAACATCGGGAATGGAGCAGTGATAGGTGCCGGTTCAATAGTCACCAAAGACGTTGAGCCATATGCTATTTGTGTTGGGAATCCTGCACATTGTATAAGAATGCGATTTTCTGACGATGTCATTAGACGACTCGAAGAAACTCATTGGTGGGACATGGAATTAGACGAATTACAGATGCACATCGATCAACTACAACAAATTGTGCAAGCCTAGCTTATGGAGTTCTCTATCATAATACCTATATATAATGTAGAGCAGTATCTTGGGGAGTGCCTTGAGAGTCTGCAAAAGCAAGACTATACCGATTTCGAAGTCATCTGTGTCAACGACGGTTCGACGGACGCTAGTCGCCAGATTCTTACGAAATGGGAAACTCATTTCCCTCAAATAAGGGTAATTGACAGAGAGAATGGCGGCTTGAGTACTGCCAGAAATACTGGGCTGGCTGCTTCCAAGGGAGACTATATACTCTTCGTGGATAGCGACGACTGGATAGAGCCCAACACATTGCAAACACTCCAAAACAACATCAATGGTGAGGACATACTCTGCTTCGCATGCAAACGAACTGACAACAAATCCATTGACCAGCTTATCCCCGAGCAGAGTAACGGATGGGATTACTATAATCGCCACGCATTAAAACACTGGGAAACGCCCTTTGTTTGTGTTGTACAACGTTGTTACCGACGGGAGTTCTTGTTGGACAATGGCTTGCTCTTCCACGATGGCATCTTGCACGAAGACAACGAGTTCACTCCCCGTGTGTGCTTCAAAGCGAAGAATGTTAAGGTTATCCCCGACGTGCTCTATAACTACCGTGTACGGCCTGGCAGCATCATGACCACACGTGGTCTACGAAGCAAAGAGAGTCTCATTACCATTGGGAATGAACTATCTGCTTACTTCAGCCGCCAACAAGACATAAACAAAACAATAGTTTACCAAGCCCTGACTCAATGTTACCAGATGGCATTCATCAATAACACCTGTGAAGAAGACGACCATCTTCACCCGTTGATAGATTGGAAAGCCTATCGGCGTGTGAGCAAAACCAAAATAAGACACCGGGTTAATTTTATTTTGATCATGATTTCACCCTATTTATTTAGAAAGTTTAACCAGGTATAATTTAAATCCTGCTACCGTTTGACAAAAGGACAGTTGCCCCTTTTCTAAGAAATGCTCTTTACCTCAATTGAATTCATGTTATTTCTACCAGTCGTCTTTGCTCTCTATTGGGTGCTGAGACAACAGGCACGTTGGCAGAACCTCTTTGTGGTGGCAGCAAGTTATTTATTCTACGGATGGTGGGACTGGCGCTTTTTATTGCTAATTGCGTTCACCTCCGCGTGCAGCTATTTTAGTGGGTTGTCGATAGGTACCGGCCGTTGGCGCAAAACAGCCCTATGGAGCAATATCATTGTCAACCTGGGCATCCTTGGTCTATTCAAATACTATGACTTCTTCGCTGCTGAGCTTGCCTATTTGTTAGGCTGCAGCGGCGAAAGTGTTATGTTGCATTTGATACTTCCTGTAGGCATATCGTTCTATACATTCCAAGCATTGAGCTATTCCATTGATGTATACCGTGGTAAGTTGGAGCCCACACGCGATGTGGTAGCCTTCTTCGCTTACGTCAGTTTCTTTCCCCAGCTGGTGGCGGGTCCTATCGAGCGCGCTACCAACCTATTGCCACAGTTCCAACAGCAACGGAGTTTTAACTATTCTCTGGCCGTCGACGGTGTGAGGCAAATGCTATGGGGATTCTTCAAAAAGGTGGTTGTGGCCGACAACTGCGCACTATTTGTAGATAATGTATGGAGCAATATAGATGCTCACAACAGTATTGACCTAGCCATAGCCGCCGTGCTCTTCAGCATACAGATTTACTGCGACTTCTCTGGCTATAGCGACATTGCCATCGGTACAGCCAAACTGTTTGGCATCAGGCTAATGCGCAACTTCAGCGTACCTTATTTCAGTCGTGACATAGCAGAATTCTGGCGCCGCTGGCACATCTCGCTGACCACATGGTTCCGCGACTATGTTTATATCCCCCTTGGCGGCAGTCGTGTCGGCAAGGCTAAGGTAGTGCGTAACACATTCGTCATCTTTCTAGTCAGTGGCCTCTGGCATGGAGCAAATTGGACCTTCCTAGCCTGGGGAACCTTCCATGCACTACTGTTCCTACCATTGATATTGCTCGGCAAAAACCGCAAATACACCGATACTATTGCCCAAGGACGATGGTTTCCAAACCCCAAAGAACTGGGGCAGATTATATTAACTTTCGTTTTGGCTGCTTTGGGATGGATTCTCTTCCGTTGCCAAAGCATCAGTGAGGCTATCGACTTCTATACCGGTCTTACCTCTGGAGGATGGTCGGGCTTTAATCCACCGATGAGGACCATGGCGTTTGCTGCCATAATGCTGGCTGTGGAATGGTTGCAACGTGGACGAGAACATGGACTTGATATGAGCGGCGTACGTAAAGTCGTGGTACGTTACACCTGCTATCTGGCCGTATTGGCATTCATCTTCGTCTATGGAGTCTTCAACGAAACATTCATCTACTTCCAATTCTGACCCATGAAACGCTTTCTCATCAAACTCGGAATTACCACGGCAGTCCTTCTTGCATTTGCTTATGGACTTGATGCATTGATTACCCAAAACCTCAGGCATTCCGATGCCCGCATGTTTCATACTTATAATACTATTTACAACGGCAACATGCAATGCGACGCCTTAATCATTGGTTCGTCACGTGGTCAGGTACAATATTCACCAACAATTATTGATGAAATCACAGGCCTCAACTCATATAATATCAGTGTTGACGGCCGTTGCATTGATGCCGAGGTGACCATCTATAACCTCTATCGCCGTCACAACCCCAAACCAAAACTAATCATACAAAATATTGACTGGAGTACCCTGCAGATGTCTAACGGCTATGAGCGTGAACAATATCTGCCTTATCTCCGCTCCGACAAGCTGCTCTATAGCGAGATAAAAGACCGCGAAGACTTCATCTGGGCAGACCACTATATGCCACTCATGCGCTATGCTGGCTACCGCAATGTAATCTTCGAGGGGCTTGGCTTGCCTGCCAAGATGGCGCGTCCCAACAATATAAACAAGGGATTCATTGCCGTTGACGCCTCGTGGGACGGCAGTGCCTTCCGCCAGATAGACACAATATATTTCGAATACAATTCAGAGGCAGTGGCCATTTTCGACCATTACCTGGGGCAGTGCCGCCGGGAGGGTGTACGGGTGGTGATGGTTTACGCTCCGTTTTACATCGGTGCCACGCGCAAGATGGGGTCTGACGTGGATTCGATGTTTGCGCTTTATCAGTCGTTTGCCGACCGTTATGGTTGCGACATTCTCAACTATACATACGATAGCATCTGCTACGACACTCTCAATTTCTATAACGCCAGCCACCTCAACCAACGCGGAGCAAATCTATTTTCTACCAGACTGGCCAATGACTTGAAAGAATTGTTGAAATGAAAAAGGCACCGACCATATCAACATTGATCAGAACGTTGCCAACTTACTGACTGAATTCAAAGAATACGGCGCCATGGCGTAGACGCCCCCTCCCACGTCAACGGACACTTACGCACACTTGTCGACAAGTTCTGCTATCACCGCATAAGCCTAAAAGCGAAAAACGTAAAGGATATTCCCGACATACTCGTGCTCTACAACTACCGTATTCGTTCGGGCAGCATCATGACAACCAAGGGGCCAAAGAGCAAGGTCCACCTTTCTACGGGGTTATACTTATTGTTTTCCCTCATATTGAATAATTAATTCCATCATTAACAATAACAATGAAGACTTCAACAATTACAATTCAAGGGAAACCATTTTCCTATCAAGACGAAGCAGATGACCCTTATATTTTTAATTCAATTAATCAAGATGATGCAAACAACATCCTTCAACTTACAAGCAAGCTATTAACAAATTGTGGAATACCATTCTTTTTGGCTTTTGGAACATTACTTGGAGCCGTCCGAGAAGGAGATTTTATCAAAGGGGATGAAGATGTTGATATTATTATCTCCGATGAAGAACGACTATACAATAATCTACCCTATTTATATGAGCATGGCCTATATGTAAATAGAATTTACCGAGAGGAACTCTATACTTTTCATACTGATGGTCGACACGGACATATCGACCTTTATGTAATGAAAGATGTTACAAGACCTCGTATTTTCAGAAAAAAATACACGCGAATATGTTATAATTTACATCCAAAACATTTCTTTACCGAAATTATCAATGACGGCAAATATAAGCTTCATGGAAATGCCTACCCTTACCCTTCTAATCCAGAAAAACTATTGGTACATTGGTATGGACGAAATTGGAGAATCCCTCAAAACAAACAAGCAGATACCTTTATTTTCCCCGTTAAAATACAAAGGTTTGTAAAGAAATGTTTTCGCAAAATCAAAAAAGAGTTTTTTTGAGCCCTTTGTTCTCTGTCATTATGCCCCTCTACAATAAAGTGACCTATGTCCGAAAGGCCATAGAGAGCGTTGTTGGGCAAACATTTACCGACTGGGAACTTATTGTGGTGGACGACTGCAGCACTGATGGTTCTGCTGCTGTTGCTGAACAGATTGTCGATTCCCGCATTCGGATAGTTCGGTTAGGAGAGAATGGTGGCGTAGGTGCCACCCGTAACCACGGAGTGGCATTGTCGGAGGCTCCGTTCGTCTGCTTCCTCGATGCCGACGACTGGTGGGAGCCGACCTTCCTCGAAGAGATGGTGGGACTGATTGAGCGGCACCCAGATGCCGGCATCTATGGGACGAACTACTATATCGTCAAAAATGGACGGAAGCGTGTGGCTCCCATCGGTGTTGACGATAGCTTTGTTGAAGGAGAAATCAACTATTGCCAGGTGTACGCAAAGACACTCTGTATGCCACTGACCAGCATCTCGGTGTGCCTTCCACGCAAGGTGTTCGTCGAAGCCGGTAGTTTCCCGGAGGGTATCAAACTGGGGGAAGACTTCCTTCTCTGGGTACACATTGCACTGAAGCACAAAACGGTGCTCCTCAACAAACCGTTGAGCAACTACAATCAAGATGTGGACGTCACCTACCGTGGCACCCACCACATGCATGCCCCCGAGAATCACATGCTATGGCACCTCGGCGACCTTGAGTCACTGGAACACACCGACCCCGACTACAAGCAACTGGTCGACAACCTGCGCACTTATGGGCTACTTCCTTACCTAATCTCTCGCAAATACCGCAACACTACCCGACTGGAGTTAAATAAGGTTAACTGGAATAGGCAACCTGCCAAAGTCCAAAAACTCTATCGCAAGTCCATCATTTACTTGAAAGCACGGATGCTGTTTTACAAAACCGGCTCTTATATCAAACAGTTAATAATCAAATAACAAGTATATTTTCATGACTAATTTACAAAAATTATATGCGGATCTTTATCGCTACAACAAAAAAAGGGGGTTACGAGCCATTATTACCACTGCTATTCAGAAAAAGGGATTTCGCCACATCTGCTATTTCCGTTGGTATCAAAGTGGCCGGTTGCGTTTTCTAGCCCGTTATTTATTACGACGTTCAACATACCATTTAGGGCTGGATATTCATTTTAACACAGAAATTGGTGCAGGGTTTGTTCTCCACCACCCTTACGATATTGCAGTAAACGGGAATGCTGTATTAGGAAAAAACGTTTCTCTCTATCACGGCTGTACAATCGGAGCAGAACTACGAGGCAAACGAGCAGGGAATCCTACTCTCGGGGACAACGTATGGGTCGGCAGCAACGCTTGTATAGTTGGGGAAGTGAATATTGGAAATGATGTTCTGATTGCACCTTTAACATATGTCAATTTTGATGTACCTGACCACTCAATAGTCATTGGCAATCCCGGAAAAATCATTCCCAGGGAACATGCCACAGAGGTTTATATTAAATAGAATATTACATGAGGGTTATTGTTGATCCAGAAGACGATATCCAATACATGAGTTTCTATCTTAAAGGACTCATCGATCACTTTGGATTCTCTAATGTGGTTTACAGCCGACATGCTTTTAACGAATTGTCTGATGCAGACCGAGCCACTCGCACCATGCGGTTTATAATCAATGACGGTGCACACGAAAAGCGTTATACTATTGACACCAACGACAGTTACCGCATTAACAAATCACTTTATGAGTGGTGCGATGTCTACGGAAGTATTAACACCAACTGGGCCAAGACTCCAGAAAAACTGCAAGGGAAACTTGTCTCATTGTGCCCATCATTTGCTATCCGGTATACCCATTCCCTACTTGCTTGGTCTTCCGCCGCATGGGGTGTAATCGGAACTCATCGTTCCAAACGCAAATACCTAGGTGGCTGGCGGAGAATGATACAACGTCCTCAACTAAAAGAGTACAGATTACAATCAGCACGCGACAACTATATCTTTCACCTCTCCACTCTGTGGCAAAGCGACGAATGGAATCGCAACAATGAAGGGGTGAACTTGCGCCGCGCTTACTTCATTAGAGCCTGCCGAGAACTGAAACACAAAATAATCTTTGAAGGAGGACTCGCCGCCTCACCCAATAATCCTTCTGCAGCACTATTCTCCGATTGCCTTGCAAGTCGAATATCCGGTCGTGATTGTCTCAATAAGACGAAAGAGTCTACACTTGTATTCAACACCCCGGCCTACTGGGATTGCCACGGCTGGAAACTAGGAGAATACATGGCTCTCGGCAAAGCTATTCTATCCACTCCGCTGTCAAACGACCTACCAGCGCCTTTGATCCATGGAAAACATATCCATATCTCTGGTGCCACTCAGGAGGAAATAACCGAGGCAATAAAATATATGCTTCTCCACCCAAGCTACAGACATCTACTGGAAACCAACATATATGAGTACTGGCAGAAATACGGTACTCCTGACGCCTCATTAAAACTATTAGGCATATGATACCAAAAACGATACACTACTGCTGGTTCGGTTCTGGTGAACTGCCAGAATTAGCGAAAGAATGTATTGCATCGTGGCATAAGTATATGCCAGATTGGGAATATAAATTATGGAGCGAAGACAACTTCGACGTCAATAGTTTTACCTACACCAAAGAAGCTTACTCGGCTGGGAAATATGCTTTTGTGAGTGATGTGGTTCGACTCTGGGCACTACAACACGAAGGTGGTTTGTATCTAGATATTGACTTTGAAGTGTACATGTCTTTCGATAACCTACTTCATCTCCATGCATTTGCAGGTATTGAAGGTAGCAAACGCAATCCCGTGATGATGGGAATTTGCGCCTCAGAAATAAACGGAGAATGGGTGACAGAGATGTTGGAGGCCTACCGCAATAGACGGTTTTTGAAGGCCGACGGAACGCCAGACCTTACCACCAACGTACAATTCATCACCGCCATCATGGCTGCCAACGGCTTTCGTCAAGATGGCACGGAACAGGACTACAAAGACCTGCACATCTTCTCTGTAGACTACTTCTCTCCTCGACACACGACAGGAGAATATATCCGCACTGAAAACACCTACTGCGAGCACAAAGGATTAGGGTCGTGGAGCGAGAACCGAAGGGGATGGAAAGGAGCTCTGCTCAAACTGGTAGGGCAAAAGAATATGACCCGCCTGATAAAACTCAAACGCCGTCTCGAAAATCTCAAACAAAACTAAAAAACTATCAAAAACGCTAACCGAATGAATCCAAAAACTTGACGACCCGACGTCTTGTAGTTAAATCTCAATCATAAACTAAAAGAATTGAAAAGAAACATGATGTCTTGGCGTCCTAACGTTTCGATATCTTATAATCAACGCATTCACACATTCATAAAATGCTTCCTTTTTTCCCTAAACAAATAGCCACAAAGGGCATTTACCTATACTTGGGGGCACTGGCGGCTGTGACACTCTTTTTTATTCGCCATGCCATGTCGTTCACTTATATATTGATGGGCATCATATGGGTGGGAGAATTCTTCCTGCTGACGGCTTACTGTAGTCGCAAATGGAAAGACATTCCTCAGAAAAAAATGCTAACCAACCTGACCCTGGTTGCCTTGGGATTGCGTCTGACTTGGGTGATATTCAGTTATTTCTTTTATATCGCCAAGACAGGCATACCTTTCGAGTTCGATGCTGCTGACTCAATAGGATATTGGGATGATGGGGCATGGTTGTCAACAACCAAATGGAGTGTTGTAAATGGATATCTGTTTGGAAATGTCAAAGCACTATCTGACTCAGGATATATTCTTTATCTTACCTACCTATACAAACTCATCGGCCCCAATATTTTCCTCACACGTGTTATCAAAGCATTGTGGAGCACTGCCACTGTGTTATTACTTTATAACCTTGCAAAACGCAACATCGGCGAGGAAGGAGGACGATTGGCAGGAATCATGGCCTGTTTCATGCCCAACCTTATCTTCTATTGCGGTCTGCACCTGAAAGAAACCGAGATGATATTCCTTACGGTGGCCTTTCTGGAACGTGCAGACTATTTAATCCGTTCTCGCAAGTATAATGTATTCACTATCGCCATACCAGTCTTGCTGGCACTCTCACTATTCACATTTCGTACTGTACTCGGTGGTGCAGCAATATTCTCGTTGGCGACAGCATTGGTTTTTACCAATTCCAGTGTCATCGGACGCGGCAAGCGTATCATGCTCATCGCATGGGGAGTTCTCGCTGCTATCACCCTGACTGGCGGCACAATACTTAATGAATCAGAAGGATTATGGGAAGAACGAGATACAAATCAGACTAACAGACGTTTGGCTCAGACCGCCCATGGCAACCAATGGGCTAAATATGCAACTGGCACCGTGATGGCGCCTATGATGTTTGTTTTGCCTTTCCCAACCATGGTGGATGTCGACGAGCAATACACCCAGCAAATGCTCAGCGGAGGCAACTATGTGCGTAACTTCCTCGGTGGATTTGTGCTTATCGCCGTGTTCAGTGCCATCTTCATCACCAAGAACTGGAGAAATCTGTCGCTCATCGGTTCCTTCGTCATCGCCTACCTCGGTATCGTCTCCACCAGTGGTTTCTCTAACTCGGAGCGATTCCTATTGCCAGGATTGCCTTGTCTACTCATTATTGCAGCCTATGGGGTGACGCTGCTTGATGCCAAGAACTACAAGTTCATAAAGATATGGTACTGGGTGGTGCCGGTGATGGCATTTGCCTGGGCATTCTTCAAACTGGGCTCCCGCGGACTCTTCTAACTAACCGAATAATATCCCTAACCGAACTATCCGAATTAAACCGAGACACTTTTTCTCTAACCGAATCATCCGAATTTATCCGAACCCCTTCTTCTCTCTAACCGAATAACCGGAATTATTCCGAAACCATCATTTTATTATGACACCAAAAGAAGATACATTAGCATATCAAGTCATTGGGTGCGCGATGGAGGTGTACAAAAAACTGGGACCAGGATTACTTGAATCTGTATACCAAAAGGCTATGATGAAAGAATTATCTTATTGGGATATCCCAGCAGAAGCAGAGGTACCAATAAACATTTTATATCGTGGAGATGATTTAGGTGTCGGTTTTCGCATGGACATCTTGGTCGATAACAATATCATATTGGAACTAAAGTCTGTTGCCAAACTTGACGAGATTCACTACAAACAATTACTCAACTACCTATTACTTGCCGACAAACCATTAGGCTACCTCATCAACTTTAACGTGCCTAACTTCACCCTTGGACAAGGATATGACAAAATACGCAACCTGCGCTACACACGACCAATTCCAGATTGGGTTATCTAATACAGTTTGATTCGGTTTTTTCGGTTAGAAATAAATTATTATTCGGTTAGATGAAAGTTCTGTTGATATGCAATTATAAGCCAGGGGTTGGGGGAATCTCGGGACAGGTGGAGATTCTGCAGCGGAAGCTGCAGGAGGAAGGACATACTGCCGACATCTTCTCCACCAAGGGTTCCATTTTCTGGCGTCTTGGACTGTTCTGCAAGCTCCGCAAGGTAGCCCACAACTATGACGTGCTACATATCCACTGCTGCTCCGGCTGGGGATTCCTGCCTGCTGTGGTTGGTGTCATTGTGGGGCGGCGATTGAAGAAACGTATCGTGCTGACCTACCATGGTGGAGGTGGTGAGCGCTTCTTCGATAAGCACACGTGTCTGGTGAAACACTTCCTGATGCGTACCAATACCAATATAGTCCTTTCGGGCTTCCTGGCCAAAGTCTTCGACAAACACTATCTACCCTATACCATCATCCCCAATATCATAGAGTTCGACGAAAACAATTATCGTGAACGCAAAGAACTCAAACCTCACTATATCTGCGTCCGTGCCCACGAAGATTTGTACAATATCCCTTGCATCCTGCGGGCTTTCCAAAAAGTGCAAACAGAATTACCGGAAGCGACATTAACACTTGTTGGTGGTGGGTCAAAACACGAAAACCTCATTCATTTATCCCAAGAGATGGGATTAAAGAATGTCTCGTTTACCAGTCGCGTCGACAACAAAGAGATATATCAGCACCTTAACAAAGCTGACGTGATGCTCTCCGCACCAAAGGTGGACAATATGCCTGTGTCGTTGCTGGAAGCCATGAATGCAGGCTTGTTGGTCATCTCATCGAATGTCGGTGGGGTGCCTTATATGGTTGAGGATGGCAAGACAGGTTACCTCTTTCCAAGCGATGACTCTGATGCCCTTGCGAACCTCATGATACAAACGGTACGGCAGCTGTCTGAAAGCCTATCCATCATACACAATGCACATCAAGCAGTCGACGCCTACCGCTGGGAGAACATTCGAGAGCAAATCTATAAAGTTTATAATAATCATTGAAAGCCCCCCATGGGGTAAGAGATTCTAGACCGTGATAATACCTATTAAAAGATAATCCCTACGGGATATTTACGCTGATTGGCGTTTTCTCTTTCTCTTAATAGTTTCCATTGCCATTTCATCGATTATTCTCCGTTAGGAGATTCCTTTTAATACAACCTATGGCATTCTTTCATGAACATATCATCTTGCCATTGAGCGACCTCGCCACTGGCCTACGAGTTCACCATTATCTACATTTCCTACTCAAATCAGAGCAGTGGAGCGATAGTCAAATGGCCGACTTCCAGAATAGACGATTTAAAGAACTAATTGCACATGCAGCTACACATGTACCCTACTACCACGACTGGTTTATTGAGCACAATCTTAAACTCTCCGATTTTAATTCTGTTGCAGATATAATAAAACTGCCAATAGTTGACAAGGCTCTCATGCGTCGCGAAGGGATATCCCGGTTCACGGCAGACAATATTCTCGCACGGAAACGTATGGTCGCACACTCAAGTGGCTCTACCGGAGAACCTTTCGAGTTTTATGTAAGTAAGGAGGCTTATTCCATCAATACCGCTGCAAAACTACGGACTTGGTATGATGTTGGCTATCGTTTGGGGGACAAATACATTAAATTAAGCAGTTCGCCCAGGGAAAGTTTTATCAAGAAACTACAGGACCGTATGACCAATGGCATTGTAGTGTCTTTCTCGTCATTGGACGATGCTGCACTAGAACAGATTCTACTAACCATCGAACGAATTCGACCATCCATTATCAGGACTCACCCTAACGTGATTTACTATCTTGCACGATATCGCGAACAACATCCTGAAAACTATCATTTTTCACCTCGTTATATCATGACCACAAGTTCCAATCTCCCGACATTCTTCCGAGAGATTGTGTCACGCGTGTTTGGATGTGACATTATCGATGCCTATAGTTGTGAAGGGACCGCCAACACTGCGGAAACACCTGCACATGACGGATATCATATCTCCCACGAATATGGAATAATTGAGGTATTGGATGAAAACAACCAAACTATTATCAACGGAACTGGGACCGTGGTTTCCACTGATCTTTGGAACTACGCCATGCCATTCATTCGTTACAATACTCAAGACATTGTGGAGGTAGATGAGCATGGAACCATTCAGCGAATTGCCGGACGAAAATGCGAATTGCTTGAAATGCCCAATGGTCGACGTTATACAGGACAAGTCATAGAGGATTATTTCAATTATAAGACCGACCATTCCGTTGAAGCATTTCAAGTGGTTCACCGTAGTGATAACAGTGTGAAGTTTAATCTTATGGTCAATAACAAATACACGCCCTTAATCCAACAGAATATTGTTGAGTACTGGCACAAAACACTTGAAGTCCCTGTTGAAGTTTGTGTTTTAGACCACATACCGCTAATGCATAACAACAAATATCTTACAATCATCAATGAATAGATTCTGCCTCATCACCAACGACGTGGAGACAACCTCAGTTGTCAACCATCGTTTAAGTGACGAAACCGGTCGTTATGTCTTAGAGCAGGGGATGCCACGACTGCTCGACCTTTATGCGCGCTATGGTGTGAAGGCAACTTTTTTCTTTACCGGTCACATTGCGCAACTCTACCCGCAGGTGGTGCGCATGTCGCAGGAGCGGGGGCACGAGATAGGTTCCCATGGACTGTCACACGAAGTAAGCAAGGCTTTCGACACCATGCCGCGAGACGAACAACTGTCGCATCTGAAGCAGTCGAAACAGATACTGGAAGATATTACAGGCACATCGGTGGTGAGTTTCCGTGCTCCAGCAGCACGAGTACCCAAAGACTTCCCGTCAGTATTGCAAGAAGCAGGTTTTTTGATTGACAGCTCGGTATCGTCGCAACGGCTCGACATGTTCTTCTCCTTTGGGAGTCTCAACAAACTCCATTGGCTCGGTGCCCCGCGAAAGGCCTATATTTGCAAAACAGACAATATCTTCCAGCGTGGTACTGACGGAATCTTTGAAGTACCCATCTCCGCCATAGGATTCCCCTACATCGGCACCTTTATGCGTATCGCTCCACTACTAAACCGAATGACACGCCGCCTGCTATACGCAGAAACCCTGATGACAGGACGCCAGTTTGTCTTCCTAACCCATCCCAACGAGTTTATCGACGAACCACGCGATGGCGGACCTATCGAACGGCGTGCCAAGAACCCTCTGGCATACCTCATGGGTGACGTCATACGCCACGCCCTCAAGGTGCACAACCTCGGTGCCAAGGCACTACCCCTGATGGAACACGAACTACAATTCTTCAACAAACATCATTTCCAGTTTCTCACCTGCCGCGAGATGCTGGAACAAACGACACAATAACCTATGCCCAGCAAAGAAGTATTACAGTATTATGGGATGGACCACTTCTTCGGTCGCATCTGGTACGCCACCCGATTCCTCTGGCGGTTCTTCCTTGACAAACTCATCTTTCTAACTCCCGTAAAACCCTGGCGTACAGCTATGCACCGCTGGCGTGGCATACGCATCGGCAAAGGAGTCTATATCGGCCACGAAGTGCTCTTCGATCGCGTCTTCCCCGACCTCATCAGCATCGGCGACCATAGTGCCATCGGCGACCGTGCCATCATCACCGCTCATGCCAACATCCCGTCGGACACCATCTTGAAAAAGATATATCCTAGGAGTGTTAAAAAAACCACCATAGGCCGTGGCGTATGGATTATGCCAGGCGTCACTGTCTGCCCTGGTGTGACTGTGGGCGACGAAGCCGTCGTGGCCACCGGTGCCGTCGTGACAAAGGACGTACCCCCGCGCACCCTTGTCGCCGGGGTGCCAGCCCATGTGGTAAAAAATCTTGACCCACTGCTTAAACCCTATGACCAAGCCTAATCGCATAGCTGTCTTCTTGGGGCATCCCGCCCATTACCACATGTTCAAGCACATGACCACCGAACTTGAAAGTCACGGCATCGAAGTAGATTTCCTGGTCAAACGCAAGGATATGCTTGAGGATTTAGTACGACGCAGTGGACATTCCTATCATATAGTCCGACGACAGGAACGCAACGCCAAGGGTAAGTGGGGGTTGGCTTGGTCTCTTGTCAGAATGGAGCTAAACGTTACTGCATACTTATTACGTCGCAGGCCACGCCTATTGATAGGCACTTATGCCCCCGTTATCTCACATTTGACAGGTGTTCCTATGATTATCTGTTGTGAAGACGACACCTCTGTGATACCCCGTTTTGCACGAACCAGTTACCCATATGCCAAAGCCATTCTTGCGCCCATCTATTGCGATGGTGGTCCTTGGGATAGCAAGATGACAAAATATGCCGGTTTCCAGAAACTAGCCTATCTCCATCCAAACTATTTCACTCCTGACCACACTATCATAGAACCACATCTCCGCAATCGCACCAAACCATTTATGGTCATGAGGTTTGCCAAGTTGAGAGCCCATCACGACGAAGGAATTGGAGGTATCACAAACGACATTGCCATACATCTGGTGGACATGCTCGCAGAACGCTATGACATATACATCTCGTCCGAGCGGCAATTGTGCCCTGAGTTGGAACCTTATCGATTAGCCATCAACCCATTGGAAATACACCACTGGTTGTCTTTCGCCTCGATTTATATCGGCGACAGTCAGTCGATGGCTGTGGAATCGGCCATGCTCGGCACCCCGTCGGTCCGTTTCTCCGACTTTGCTGAAAGGATTGGGGTGCTGAACGAATTGGAGAACCACTACCAGTTGACAGTAGCAATCCCCACCTCGCAACCCGAAAAACTATACTCGGTTGTCGGACAACTCGCCGCAACACCCAATTTGCACGACCTATATCAAGAGCGGCGCAAGGCGATGCTGAGCGAACAGATAGACGTAACACAGTTCTTCACCGACTTTATCCTCAATGAACTATGCACGACTTCACGGTAGAGAAGCATGAACAACTAACTCATGCTCTGCTGCACTCCACGCTCAAGTACACGGTAATACACGACGTGGACCTTAGGCCAGAATATTCATTGCGGGTGGCAGAAGTGGAAGCGAATCAAGGGATGAAAGCTACGTACTACTTTCGTTCCATGCACTTTATGAGTCACGCAAACACCATCAAGGCGATTATGGCACTGGGCCATCGGGCGGGGTACCACTATGAATGTCTGACCACCACCCATGGAGATATAGAGGCTGCATACGAGGATTTCATCTGCAATCTGGAGAAGCTGCGCAAGATCGTGCCCGTTTCTACAGCATGTGCACACGGCTCACCACGGTCGCCATACAATAGTCAAAGCATCTGGAAACAATATGATATACACGCGCTGGGTATCGAATACGAGCCGATGCTGGATACTGATTTTTCAAAGACTTTGTATTTGACCGACACCGGACGACGATGGGACGGGTACAAGGTGAGCGTGCGCGACAAAGTGCCACAATATCAGGAGCAGTGGACAAAAGAGGGGCTGGTCTTCCACACCACCAACGACATCATCCATGCTCTCAATGATATACACCACCCAATACACCAAAAGGAGTTGCTCATCAACACCCATCCTCAACGATGGATGCCCTTCGGGGTACAATGGATGGCCGAGTCTGGATTACAGTGGTGGAAAAACCAAGCGAAAAGACTCATTGTTTGGAGAAGGAAAAGTTAAAGAACGACAAATCCTCTTCACTTCTTTTTCATTTCTTTTTCATTTCTTCTTGGATTCAAATCGAAATGAAGAAGAAATGATAGCAAACGAAAGAATATCAATGCGTCCCCCCCCACATCCAAATAAAGTTAACTTTATTTAACATCAAAAGGTGCAACAAAAAAAGATGGGATTGCGTTATACAGCATTATTTTTATATTTATGCGCACAAGTATAATATATATTATCTCCATTTTAGCCGCCGTGCTGCTGACCTCGTGTGTCACCACACGTCGTGTAGACTACCTACAGGACATGGTCCATGGGAGTCAGATAGAGATTGAGAACCGATTCGAGGCCGTCATTGCCCCCTACGACCAATTGAACATTACGGTGATGTCGTCAGACTTGACTAATGCGAATCTGGCGGAGCCTTTCAACAACCGAGAAGGGCAGGCTGACGAGAGGGGTGGCTATTTGGTGGATGTGAACGGCAACATAGACCTGCCCACGCTAGGCAAACTGCATGTAGCCGGCCTGACGCGCTTGCAGCTGCAGGACACGCTGACCGACCTGCTGCGCCGCGGCCACTATATTCCTTCGCCGTATGTCAACGTACGATTCAACAACTTCAAGATTTTCTTCCTGGGCAATGGCGAAGGCCATGTCATCAATGTTCCCAACGAGCGTTGCACCTTTCTGGAGGCCCTGGCTATGATGGGAGGCCTAGACAACTTTTCGCGTCGCGATCGCATAGCGGTAATGCGCGAGGTGAACGGACGAATGGTGATGCGCTACCTCGATCCACGTTCGAGCGACGTTTTCAACGACCCGTTCTTTATGCTCCAGCAGAACGATTTCATCATCGTGCCCAACTACAACAGCGGCACGCTGCGCAGCGAAATGACATTTTGGACCAGTCTGGCCAGCGTGTTCGTGTCGCTGGCGTCGCTGGCCACTTCCATCGCACTCTACCGCTCAATGGCAAACTGACAACGATAACACCCGAACAAAACAATGGCAGACGAGAATAGAAACAACGACACTTCGTTCCTCGACGAAAAAGGAGGCAACAAGCTGCATGTGAAGGATGTGCTGTTCATCATACTGCGTAACCTGCATTGGCTGCTTATCTGTGGTGCGATAGGAGCATTCATCGCCGGCTACTCGGTGAGACACCAGAACCGGGTGTACGAAAGCAATGCACGGGTGCTCATCAAAGGCACGTCGACAGGCTCCAGCGAAAACTCGGTGCGCGAGGCCTCGATACGCAACATGTTCAACACACGTTCTCTCTACAACAGCAACATAAACAACGAGATGATGATTCTCACCTCGAAGACGGGGTTGTATGAGGTGGCACAAAACCTGAAACTCAACATTTTCTATACTGCCAAGACCCGAATTGTGGGGCGCACGAAAGACCTTTACGGAGAATCACCCATCGAGGTGGAATTCATCGACACCGACCCGGAACAATACGCGTCGATGGAGATAACTCCCGACAACGACAGCAACTACTCGCTGCTACTCGGCGACGAGGACGCGCCCTTGACAGCCAAATACGACGACACTGTGGCCACACCGTTCGGTCGCATTCTGGTGCACTCTACATGGTTCAATGACAGAAGTTCGCACAAAACCCCCATCACGGTGACGCATCACAGCATGACCGGCACCGCAGAACGCTACCGTGCGGCACTGAATGTGTCGCGTAACGACGACTTCAATACCATCATCAACATATCACTCCACGACGCGTCACCGATACGTGCCGCCGAGGTCATCAACGAGGTGATTCGGGTGTACAACGACGATGCCATCAAGGACAAGCAGCGCATCATCGCCTACACTTATGACTACATCAACGAACGACTAAAACTGTTGCAGAGCGACCTGGGTATACAGGAAAACGCATTGGCCGGTTTCAAGCGTGAACACCAACTGCTCGACTTGTCGACGTTTGGCCAGTCATACCTAACCACCAGCATCGAGTCGTCAGAGGAAATACAGCGACTGCGCAAACAACTGTCCATAGCCCGCTATCTGATACAAACCAATGAAACCAGCGACGACGCCCATTTGATACCGCCAAGCAACATTCTGGACGACGACAACATTATGGCACTCATCGGACAGTACAACAAACTTGTATTGGAGTTGCAGGACAACGAGGGCGCCAAAAACAATCCCACAGTGCTGGGCAAGAAATCAGAGTTGGCCTCGATGCGTAATCGTATGAACAACTTGCTTGATGTGTACATCGGTGTGTTGCAGGAACGCATTGCCGATGCCCAGATAGTTGAATCGACCACTTCGCAGAAGATGAGCCTGGTGCCCCAGCAGCAACTCTATGTGGAGAACCTGGAGCGCCTGCAGAAAATCAAAGAGGAGCTCTACCTGCATCTGTTGAGCCGTCGCGAGGAGTTGATGATAAGCCAGCCCTCTATCGAGCCTAACGGCAAGGTACTCGACCCTGCACGCATCAACCGCAGCCCCATAGCCCCCAATGAGACCAAGAGCACTCTGTACGGCCTGCTCATCGGCCTGCTCATACCCGTGGGCATCTTCTTCCTGCGTCGACTGCTCGATACCAAAGTGAAGTTCTACAACGATGTGATGCAGAACACTTCGGCGCCGTTCCTGTGCGAGATACCGGCTCGTCCGAAAGATGACGACCGTGAGTTGGTGGTGGTCAATGGCGACCACGATTCAATGACCGAGTCGTTCCGCCTGCTACGCACCAAAGTCGACTTCATCGGTGCCGACGGGAAATCGCGCGACAAAGGCCGTGTCATTATGGTCACCTCGTTGCAGGCCGGTATGGGCAAGACCTTTATCTCCAGCAACCTGGCCGCCAGTTTCGGCATCACTGGCAAACGTGTGGTGGTGCTCGACCTCGACCTGCGCCGTGGCGTAATGACCCGAAGCTTCTACTCGCGCAAGCATCGCGGATTGAGCAGTTACCTAGCTGGCAAGACCGACGACTGGGAGTCGACAATCAAGCATGACATTATGTGCAATGGCGTTGACAGCATCTTCACCGGACACATTCCCCCGAACCCCACAGAACTGCTGGGCAACGGCCGACTGGACACGCTGGTGGAAGCCCTGCGCGAGAGATACGACTACATAATCTTCGACACCGCACCGACGGGTCTGGTGGTCGACACCGATATCATCAAGCGCTTGGCAGACATCACCCTCTTCGTGATTCGTGCAGGCCACTCCGACAAACGTATGCTCTCCAGCATCGAAGAACTCTACAGAGAACACTCATTCCCCAATATATCTCTCGTCCTCAATGACGTGCACTACAAGAAGCTGATGGCCATCGAGCGTAAATACGGTTATGGCTACGGTTATGGCTATGGCTACGGTTATGGCTATGGTTACGGCTATGGTTATGGCTACGGCTATGGTTATGGCTACGGCGAAGACGAGAAGGCTAACTCCGAAAAAGAAGAAAACGAAGAATGAACAAAAATATGACTAACCAAAAGACACCACACACACACGCAAGAACTATATGGATACGTGCTGTGGTATTGTTTGCAGCCTTGTTTGGAAGCGTGAGCGCTTCAGCCCAGAACTTTACAGGTCGAGGGTTTTCGTTCGGTGCCGACCGCGACACCCTGCTTTATATCATTATGTCGCCATTCGACAACTGGTATCTCACCTTCGGCGGTGGTATCCAAACTTTTATCGGCAATGAGCTGGAGGCCTCTGCACGTCACAACAAGCTCAACTACAACATAAAAGCCGAGATAGGCAAGTGGATTATCCCCGACTTGGCAGTATCGTTGAGATTTTCCTATTTCAGTGTTGATGGCCAGACGCGCTACTCTCTGAATCCCTTCGTAGATTTCACCAACGTCCCCATCACAAATGGTGTCTACGAATACCAGCCCTTCCATGCACATGCCTTGGGCATCATTGGATTCGTCACACTCGACTGGACCAACTTCTTCAACGGGTACGAAATAGGTAAACGCACGCGCTTGCACGTATATACACCCATCGGTCTCGGTTTCTCGATGCTGCACGGCCTGCAAGTGAACCCCCGTGGCGACGTAGGCACTTTCCGCAAGAACTGGGAGCTTTCCTATTGCGGCGGTATCGGTATGGAGTATATGCTCTCCTCTCGTATAACCATTGATGTCAACGCCGAGATGTTCGGTTCGGAATCGACCTGGGACTGGTCGCCATACGACAACAGCTACTCCCGCTTCGACCTTATGCCCACTCTTACCGCAGGCATACGTATCAACCTGCTGAAACACGTTACCAAGTACAACTACCAAACAAAAGTGTCATCCAAAGAAAAGGTCTACCACGAGTTCCTGTCCTTTGGCGCGCGCAACACAGTCTCCACACTGACCGGTCGCATTGAACGCTTGAACGGAGAGATTGACTCTTTGCAGAACCACGCAAACATCGATTCGGTGCTGCTCCGCAACATGCTTGACTCTCTCAACCGTCTGCAAGAACAGCTCGACTCGATGCCCACAACCGCACCCGTCAACGTGATGGACGCCCTCATCCAGAGCGAACTTGCACTGACCGTGGTCTACTTCGAACTCGACAAATACGACCTCGACCGCAACGCACGCTACCGCTTGCGCAAGTTTGCCCAAGCTATGGACCGTGTGCCCGACACCATCGAGTACTACATCATCGGTGCTGCTGACTCGCTCACAGGTTCCAAGCGCCACAACGACTGGTTGTCGGAGAAGCGTTGTAAAGCCGCCTTCGATGCGTTGGTCAACGACTATGGTGCCGACCGTAACCGCCTGACGATGGTACCTGTCGGCGGAATCACAGCCTACGAACCCGAAGAGGAGAACCGTATGGCTATGATAGTTATCCGCAGCAAAGAGGCCGACGAGATTATCGCCAAGTGGTCGCGATATAAAAAATAGTATATTATTATAATAACATAAAAAAGGGGCCTGCTACCAAATGTCAGCAGGCCCCTTTTCTTTTTCTGTCAAAAACTCCACCTCACCTGCACCATCCATATCTGCCGACGCGGCCCCTCAGTAAGGGCATCTCCACTGCCCATCGAATCCTGTCCGGGCATGTAGGTGAGCGTGTACTTGGCAGCCAGATTAAGGTGACTGCTCATAGTATAGCGCAGCAACACATGGTAGCGCAATCCGCGCCCGTAAAGCGACGGCATGCTCCAGGCATACTGCAGATTGCTTTCGCTGAAATAGATGCGGGCATAGTAGCCATCCACATCAAAATAAGCCAATGCTGTCGATGCTTGTACGCGCTTGTGCGAATAGCGTGCACCCATACTAACCAGACCACCTTTTTGCTGTTCGCCGTTCTCGCTGTCGAAATGGGCATAGACGGCCCGCGAGACAAGAGTCCAATCTCCAAAAGTGGCACGCACCTCACCCTGCAACTGGCGTCGCAAGGTCTGCTCCCCAAGGTAGAGAGTGCTGTCCAAATTCGGAATGTTGCGCTCCTTGTTGCGATAGGTATAACGCACATAGGCCGTAGCGTACTTGCCCAGGGGGCGGCTCAGTTGCAGACGCAGCCAGGCTCCCGACGAAGGAGTATAGCTGCCGTAGCGCAACGAAGGGAAACGATGCAAGTCGAAGCTGGCCAGCAACGTAGTCTTTAGCGGCAAACGGCTCTCAGCATCGAGAGTGATGCCCGACTCACCTTGCGTGGCACCCATCGCAAATCCCTGGGCATGCAGATTGTGGTACTGCGGGTCGTAGTAGCGGCAGGTGACGCCTAGACGGTTGTTGTTGTCGGGCCGCAAGATGAAACCACCGATGACGGCAGGCGCACCGTTCTCGCCCACCGAAGCTTCACCAAAGAGCAACAACTGCCGCCACTGGTAGGCGACATCCACGCCGGCGTTGAACTGCCGATCGCCCATAAGGCGGTTTTGGTTGTAAGCATAGTCGCGCATCACAGGCACACTGTCCATGTGAACATAGGTTGTCGTGAGCCCTACTATCAAGTTGCCCTGGCGGTAGCCGAGATTCGAGCCCACCAACGACTCTTGTTCTACCCGTGATGCGAAGCTCGATAGGTGCCATCCTCGTCCAATGTTCACCTTGGCGGCAAGACCCTCTTGATACTCTTCCTCATAGAATGCTACTGCTTGACGTATGCCATTCCCGAAACGGACGGGAGACGAACCCATAAGATTGAATGGACGCAGCCCCGTCCAGAGCGTAAGTCCCTGTCCAAACTGCAGATTGTAACGTCCCACAATGAGGCGCTCCAAACGTCCCACATCGTTCACCATCAGGTGGTATCCCACAAAATTTTCCTTTCCCCACGCCTCCATGGGATCCTTGTCGGCCACCAAGCGTATATCAATATGGTTATACAACTTGTATGAATAGCACGCCATCGCACGCAGGTTGTCGCCAACGTAGCTGCCGTCGTCGTAACCTGCCGCACGTTCCACCGTGCCGCCAAAGCTGGAAAGTAGCGAGTGTCGTCCGTCAGCCAGACGCCAACGTCGGCGAGGCTCACAGGGCGCTACCGTCACCATCGATGCCAACAACTCCACCAAACTGCTGTCGAACCCGGGCACCAAGTAGAGTTCCTTGACGCTGAGCATCTGCCCATAGAGGATAATATAGTTGCGTATGGCCTTACGTTGAAAGGGTGTGAAAAACGGCACTTCGTCCAAGGCCAGTGTATCATTGAGGTTCACTGGTACGGCACGCAGCTGCTGCACCTGATCGCTCATCTCGCCGGCTGCCTGGCTGTCGTCGGTCTCCTCCATCCATTGCTCAAGCGCCTCCTCCACCTGGGCCATTGCTGTCAGTGGGAGAAGCATCGCAACGTACAAGCAAACCCTCTTCAAAAACATAGCATCAACGTCAAGTGAGGGGTGATACCCAAGGCGTTGTGGGCTTCGATAGCGAGGTCAAGCGCGTAACGCTGCCACAGCCGTGCACCCACACCGAAGGTAAACACCGTGGGCTGAGTAGCCATGCCCATCCGCAAAAAGCACTGCCCATTGTAGCAATATTCCATACCGAAACGCCAACGGAGACAATCTTCTTTCTCCAGTTCCACCAACGTACGGAGTATGGGTAGCGGACGATAGCCGACCTGAAAATGCAGCCGGTAGGGTTGGTCGCTATCCCACGGACGAGTCCCGGCCAACAACGTGAGTGAGGTGCTTTTACCCACCTCTGCTTGCACTAGGGCCGAAGCCGCCAGCCACTGCTGCGGGGTGTAATAGGCATCCGACGTGCCTAAATGAAGATAGCGTCCCGCCACCCCCACATACAGCCACGGCGCAACACGTAACACATAGCCTGCTGCCGCCTGCTGCTCGTGGTAGTCGATGTTGCCATTGTGTTCATACATGGCCACCATCGTCCCTGCAGCACCTGCGTTCCACTGCAGTGCAATGCTCTTGGCAGCCAACGAAGCCAACAAGAAATCCTGTCGGTAGACCAGCGAAAGGCTGCTTTCGCTGGCATCGAAACAAAAAGCACCGCCCAAAGCACCGCTACGGGCACTTTGGGCGATGGTATTGAATTGTGCTGTCGCCGTCAACGGACACAGGGTTGCCGCGACAACCAGCGACAGGATGAGCCTAGTTGAGTTCATCGAGAGCCTGCATGACGGCCTCAATATTGGCACGACGGCTCGAAATCTCACCATTAAAAGTGAGGTGGGGGAAGTAGGTGGCCAGGTCGATGGTGGCACGCTCAGCCTCGCTCATATGGGCAATGGTCGAAATTTGGTCGGCGGTCACATAGATGGCGTCCACATTGTTCAGGGTACCCTGCACCAAGGCACCTTCCTTGCCATAGGAGCTGATGGTGACGGTGCCGTTGTAGCCCAAATAGTAAGCGTCCTCGGCAACGGCCACAACAAACAGGTTGCCCATCGCATTGCCAATCGAAAGACCGGTGGTAATCAGACTATTGTAGTCGGTGGTGTCGAGATACTCGAAGAAGCCGAAGTCGGTGACGGGGCAGACGATGGGGAAAGTGCCAGTAACGGTGTCGCGCACATTCAGACCGCACAGCGGATAGGTAATGTTAGCAACATCGTTGGTAATCAAGTTATCGGTAGTACCCACCATCACAGTGCCAACATGGACATCATAGGAGCCGCTGTACTCGCCAGCCGAGATATAGACACTGTCGACATTGACATTGCACATGGCCGAAGCGAAGTTCAGGGTGTCACCGCCATTGTAGGCCTGCTCACCATTGCTGGGGTTCGAGGTGTAGAGCGTGATGTGACCCAGAATATCCGTTCCATCAAAGATACTCAAAGGATCGTCACATGCGCTGAAGCCGAACAAACATGCCACTGCAGTGGCAACAACTGTTAATCTTTTTTTCATAATATTTAAGTATAAATTATTAATAATTAACTCATTATCTAAAATACCAAAAATGGTATGCTATGGGCAAATATACGAAATAAAATTAAAATACAAGTATTTACATGTGAAAAAAACTTAAATGGTTTGTAAATGGCGATGTTTTATCAGGAAGAAAACATTGACTTCACTCAAGAAAGGGCACCTTCAGGGGAAAAACGGGGGTGCCCTTTCCTATTTAACATAATATCAAAAACCCATATTGGAAACCAGATAATTACGCTCTAGGTCTTACTCATCTCTTACTCAACTCCTACTCATCTCTATATATAGCCTTAGTTTTGTAGGAGTTAACTATGGGTACAATAGGGGTATGTAATGCTTAAATTTAGTTAAAAATCGGCGAAAGGGTGTCGAACACAAGTGGAGGCAGCGGAGAGACTCCACGTATATGGTTATGAAGATGGCTTGACGGTTATATTTCAAGAAAAGTATTTTGCGATGACAATAATTTGGACGTTAGGTCGTTAGTTAGGGTATGAAAGTATTGTTGCTCGGAGCATCCGGACTGTTGGGGCACAACGTGCTTGACACCCTTCTATCCACTGGTCACCAGGTGGTTGCTCTGGTGCGCCGACGCAATTCCGTCATATTGGACGCTCCCGGATGCCTCTTTATAGAACGGCCCCGCCTCGACGACGATGCGCTGCTGGCTGCCGCCGAGGGATGCGACGCTATAATCAACTGCGCAGGGGTAACCGACATGAGTCTACCCTCTTTCATCCACTATATCGACATCAACAGCGCTCTCTGCAAGAGACTTGTGTCGACCATGGAACACCATGGAATCAGGCGTTTAGTGCATGTATCCACAGTCAACACCATCGGCAACGGCACCGCCGACCACCCTGCCGACGAGACTCGGAAAATCGATGCTTTGTTTTTCCATAGCAACTACGCTTGCTCCAAACTGTTCGGTGAAGAAGCTCTGACTGCCGCTGCCGCCAAACATCCCGATTGGCATATCGTCATGGTGAACCCGGGCTTCATGCTGGGACCGATGGACACCAAACCCTCGTCGGGCAAGATGCTGCTGGCAGGCTACCGCAGACGGCTTATGTTCGCCCCGCGCGGCGGCAAGTCTTTTGTCGACGTGCGCGACGTGGCCAAAGCCGTGACCGCCGCCCTGGAATGCGGCGAACACGGAAGCCGCTACATCCTGACCAACAGTCATGCAGAACATACTATCAAGGAGTTATACCAAAAACAGGCTGCGGTGGAGGGCTATCGCCAACGCGTGGTCGAACTACCCAACTGGCTCCTTCGAGTTGCCGGCGTATTCGGCGATGTGCTGCGTATGCTGAATATCCGCACAGCCCTCTCCTCAAACAACGTGCGGCAGCTGATGATATATGAGCACTACGACAACCGTCGCGCCGTCGAAGCCCTGGGACTTACCGAGACGCCTATCGAACAATCTATCGCTGACTTCCATTCCTGGCGTAAAGAGCATCACGAAAAAACAAAATAGCAAGAGAAATGAAACGCATTGCAACCATTATGTTTGCAGCCACATTGCTGCTTACCGCCTGCCATTCGCGGCAGAACGAGGCCATCGTCAAGAAATCGTCGTCAGGCAAAACCTGCGAAGTACTGCTGGCTGCCGACAAATCAACCTACTATGGTGAAAACAAGATTCTTATTGACTCCATCTTGCGCGAGATACAACCCGGACTGCCCCAACCCGAGCCGCGCTTCGACGTGGTCAATGTGCCTGTTTCCTCGCTCCACAACACCCAAATGTTCCAGATGCACCGCAACATTATCCTCTGCGACATCGCCCCCGACAACCCCAACAAACTGTACATCAGCCACGACAAGTGGGCCTCACCCCAGGTGATGATAGACGTGGCAGCCAACAGCGACAGTGCGCTGCAGGCTTTGCTGCGCATGCATGCCGCCACCATCAAGCGCGAACTGTACCACACTGAACACCTGCGTATCATCAAAGCATTCCACAACACACGCAACGTCGAACTCATGCAGCGTGTCGAGAAAAAGTTTGGTTTCAAGATGACCTTCAGTGACGAGTTCCGCTGGGCTACCGAAGACGCCGAGTTCGCGTGGATACGCAAAGAGACCAAAGACTTCAGCCTCGGCATCCTCATCCACACCATGCCTTACCAGAATGAGAATCAGTTCCTTGCCGAAAAAATTGACAACCGCTTGGACACTCTCCTACGGCGAAATGTGCCGGGTCCGGCCGAGGAAAGCTATATGGGCACCGAACGGCGCATTGACATTGAGCACCAAGTAGTGGAGTATCCCGGCAGCTCCTACTGTGTCGAAACACGAGGTCTGTGGCGGGTTTTCGGAGACTTTATGGGAGGTCCCTTCGTGAGCTACACCATCCTGTCGCCCGATGGCAACCAACTGGTGGAGGTGCTGGGTTACGTCTACTGCCCCCGGTTTAACAAACGAGACTACCTGATGCAGGTAGAAGGCATCTGCAACTCAATACGTTGGGAAGAGTGAAATTCCTATACTCCATATTGCTCCTGCTGTTGCTGCCCCCCTGTACGGTCCGAGCGCAACGAGGCGGCCTGCTGGCCCGCAGTGAATTGATACTGTGTGGGGGAGGCATGAGCTACCTTGGCGACCTGAACGACCAGAGTGCTTTTGGCGAAGTGCAAACCGCCGCGGGATTCGGCCTGCGCTGCAGGTTGGACAACCGCTGGTCGGTGCGCCTGCAGGGAAGCTACGGCACAATCTCATCCATGACCGACTGCATCGAGAGGCGCAACCTGAGCTTCCGCAGTCGCCTCAGCGAAGGAGCCCTGATGGCCGAATTCGATTTCCGCCCATATGGCCCAGGTGCCACCGAGAGCCAGTGGACGCCCTATTTGTTCGGCGGCTTGGCGGTGTTCCACTTCAACCCCGAGACGCAGTACACCGACATATCGGGCAATGTGCTGTGGACCTACCTACAACCACTACACACCGAAGGTCAAGGCACCACGGCCTACCCCGACCGACACCCCTACCCTCTGATGCAGGTGGCTATGCCTTTCGGTGTAGGCTTACGTTGCCGACTGGGCAAGAACTTCACATTGACAGCGGAATATGGATTCCGCAAGACATGGACAGACTATCTGGACGATGTGAGCACCACCTATGTAGGCGCCGACCTGCTGCAAAGCGAGGTGCAGGAAGGTAACCTGGCAGCCCAGCTCGCCGACCGCAGCCCAGAGGCCAACGCGGTGGGCATAAAACGTGGCGACGATTCGCTCGATGACTGGTACAGCTACTTCAACCTCTCGGTGGGATTCAACCTCGACATGCTCTTCGGCTGGATGCGAAGCAAAAAATGCAGAAATTAAATATCATGATATGAACACCTTGGAAAGCATTGACCGCAGCCGCGTACCTCAACACGTGGCCATTATCATGGACGGCAACGGCCGTTGGGCCATGCGACAGAAACACGAACGCCTGTTCGGACACCAGAACGCCATGACCGCTGTGCGCCAAGCCACAGAGGCCGCCGTACAGCTCGGCGTGAGATACCTCACCCTCTACACTTTCAGCACCGAAAACTGGAACCGCCCACAGGCCGAAATTGACGGCCTTATGGAGCTGCTCATCAAGGCCGTGCGCGAAGAGACAAAGACCCTGATGAAGAACAACGTGCGCCTTCAAGCCATCGGCGACCTGAACCGCATACCCGAAAAGTCGCGCACCAAGTTGCAGGAGTGCATTGACCAAACCGCCGGCAACACGGCTTGCACGCTCATCCTGGCCTTAAGCTACAGTTCACGATGGGAGATTGCCGAAGCGTTGCGCCAGATATGCCGCGAAGGAGTGAAAGCCGACGACGTGGATGAGGAGACGCTGCGACGCTACCTGACCACCCGCGACTATCCCGACCCCGACCTGCTTATCCGCACTGGAGGCGAACTGCGCATCAGCAACTTCCTGCTTTGGCAGATGGCCTACACGGAGTTCTACTTCAGCGACCTGCTGTGGCCCGACTTCCGACACGAGCATTTCTACGAGGCTGTGCTCGACTATCAGCAACGCCAACGCCGTTTTGGGAAGACCGAAGCGCAAGTAGAGGAGAACTCACAAGAATAACTTGTATCTATGACATTTACACATATTCACTCCTTACAGTGCGCTAATGGCGCACTGTTTTTTTTGCAAAAAACTCTTAATAATATAATAAATAGCCAACAAGTGAGTTATTATTGAGATTTTGCCGTATTGACGGCATGCCAAAGAAAAGACTGCAAATGAAACAAATGAAAAAACTGCTGCTGGCCACGGTGCTGTGTGTATGCGCTTTATGCACACAAGCACAGGTGGTTGTAGGCAGTCAAGACGGATACGACTTTGACTATCTTACCCCCAAGACATACGAAATAGGCGGCATCACATTCGAGGGAGCCGAGAACTTCGACACCCGTGTAGTGCAGCTTGTGGCCGGCCTGCAGGTGGGCGACAAGATTAAATTGCCAGGCGACAAAATATCGGCCGCTGTCGAAAATCTTTGGAAACAAGGTATGTTTGAGGACGTGCAGATACGCGTGACGCGCCTTCAAGGCAGCATAGCCTTCCTGAAAATAGTGTTGCAGGAGCGTCCACGACTGGACAAATACAGTTTCAGGGGTGTCAAGAAGGGTGAGGCTGACAAGCTGCGTGAGGAAATGAATCTGGTGACCGGTGACGTGGTGACTGAGAATCTGCTGCGCACCAGCACCAATAAAATCAAGGGCTACTATATTGACAAGGGCTATACCCGCGTGGAAGTGACCCCCACTACCGAGCCCGACAGCAACGGTCGCGTCACCATCACCTACCATGTGAACCGCGGCAAAAAGGTGAAAATCGATTCACTGATATTCACCGGCAACGAAAAACTGAGCGACTTCCAGCTGCAGAACAAGATGGAGAAGACGCATGACGTGCACTATACCAAATACTGGTACCGTCCTTGGCGCATCTTCACCAAAGCCTTCTGGAAGAAGAGCCGCTATATTGAGAACGACTTCCACAACGACTTGGACAAGGTGATAGCCTATTACAACGAAGAGGGCTTCCGCGACGCCCGTGTAACGAGCGACACGGTGTGGAATGTGCCCCAGGACGAACTAAACATCAGCAGCAAGAAGAAAGCCAAACAGGAACGTGTCAAAGTGAAGGTAAACATCTACGAAGGACAGAAATATTTCTTCCGCAACATCACCTTCAGCGGCAACACCGTCTACGAGGATGAGATGCTACAGCGTTCGCTGCGCATCAAAAAAGGCGACCCCTACAACCGCACCACCCTCGAACAGAACCTCAGCTACAACCCCTCTGGTACCGACATCACATCGCTCTACAAGGACAACGGCTATTTCTTCTTCCGTGCCACACCGGTGGAAGTGGCCGTGGACGGTGACTCCATCGACATTGAGATACGCATTGTGGAGGGCAAGCAGGCCCGTATACGCAATGTGTGGGTGGAAGGCAATACCATCACCAACGACAAAATCATTATGCGCGAGCTGCACACCCGTCCCGGTGACCTGTTCAGCCGCGACGCCTTGATGCGCAGCTACCGTGAATTGGTGACGCTAGGCTATTTCAAACAGGAAAGCATCAACCCCGAACCTCGCCCCAACCAAGAGGACGGCACCGTAGACATCGTTTACAAGGTGGAGGAAGGTCCCACGAGCCAGCTGAACCTGCAGGGCGGCTACGGCGGCGGTATGTTTATCGGGCAGGTAAGCGTCAACCTGAATAACTTCAGCGTACGCAATATATTCAACAAGAAAGCCTGGGTGCCGCTGCCAGCCGGCGACGGCCAAAAGTTGAGTCTCAACGCGGCAGCCAATCTGTATTACTATAGTTTCAGCGCTGCCTTCACCGAGCCATGGCTCGGCGGCCACCGCGCACAGGGTCTTACAGGACAGGTATACTACAACCACTATACCGTCACTCCCTACATACGCCGCAACACCGAATCCTATCAAAGTATTGACATCGCGGGTGCTGGCCTCAGCTTCACCCGGCGACTCAAATGGCCTGACGACTATTTCATCATTTCCCATGGCTTGACCTATAAACACTACCTGCTGAACAACTACACGCTCAGCTCCACCACTGCATTCAACAACGGTGTGTCCAACGACATCAACTATGCGTTCACCCTGTCGCGCAACTCCTTCGACTCGCCCATTTACACGCGCAGCGGTTCGGAGGTGAGCGTCAGCACATATGTCACCCCACCCTTCTCGCTCATGAATGGCAAGGATTATTCCACCTCCACCGACCAAGAGAAATACCGCTGGCTAGAGTACTACAAAGTGAATGTGCGCGGCTCGTGGATGCTGAACCTGGTGGGAGACGTGGTGCTCAACACCCGCTTCCGCTTCGGATTCATGGGTTACTACAACAAAGATATCGGCCTTTCGCCCTTCGGCCGCTATATGCTGGGCGGCGACGGACTATCGTCATGGAACCTCGACGGCCGCGAGATAGTGCCTCTGCGAGGCTACGAAAACAACCAGGTGGGTGCCAGCAGCGACGGCGGCGGCTCGGTGTTTGACCGCTTTACGCTGGAGTTGCGCCAGCCTATCATAGAGAGCGCCAATGCCACCATCTGGGTGCTTGGATTCCTCGAAGGCGGTAACTGCTGGAGCAACTTGCGTGACTTCCAGCCCTTCAAGATGTACAACTCGGCCGGTGTCGGCGTGAGAGTTTACCTACCGATGTTGGGTATGATTGGCGTTGACTGGGGCTATGGCTTCAGCGACAGCAACATTGGCGGCAGCCACTTCCACTTTTCCATCGGACAAAGCCTTGACTAGTTATGCGTAACAAGATTCTCCTGCTCCTGCTTTTGCTTGCCACGGCACCCATGGCCTCGGCCCAGAAATATGCCTGTGTCAACACAGATTATATCCTGAAGTCAATTCCGGAATATGCCAATGCACAAAAACGTCTGGACAAGTATGTGGCCGACTGGCAAAAAGAACTGGAGGACAAGCAGGCCGAATTGGATGCTTTGCGATCGGAATACGAACATGAAAGCTATCTGCTGCCCGACAACCTGAAACGTCGCCGCCAAGAAGAACTGAAAGAGAAAGAACAAGAGGTGAAAGCATTGCAACGCCAGCGCTTCGGTGTGGACGGTGACCTTGACAAGAAACGCGCCGAGCTGCTGAAACCCGTGCAAGACCGTGTCTACTCCACCATAGAACGCGTGGCCCATGAGAAGAACTACGCTTTTGTGTTTGACAAGGCTAGCAGTGCCACCGTCCTCTTCTCGAACAAGAAATACGACATAAGTGACGAGGTGTTGGAACTGATGGGATACAAACCCGGCACCACTGCAGAGCCCCCAAAGGGTGCTGACACAAAGCCTCAAAAGAAGCCTTCAAATCCGGAGATGAACCCACGCGACAAAAACAATATGCCGCTGCCGCTCGGAGACAAAGGCCGATAAACCACCATTTGAAAAAAATAAAAACAATACAACAAAAATGAAAAAGACCTTAATTGCATTTGCCATTTGCCTTCTCGCCTTCGGCGGCAATGCCATGGCACAGAAAAACATCAAACTTGGACACATCAATTCGCAGGAACTGATGCAGATTATGCCTGGCCGTGACTCGGTGCAGACCATCCTCCAAAACGAACTGAGCGAACTGGACGCCACCCTCAAGTCGATGCAGGCCGAAGCTGAGAAACGCTACAACGACTATGTTGCCAACCAGTCGGGCTGGACCGAACTCATCCGTCAAACCAAACAACGCGAGATTCAGGATATGACTGCCCGCATCCAGGAGTTCCAAGAGAATGCCAGCAAGCAGCTGCAAGATCGCGAAGCCGAGCTCACCAAACCTATCATCGACCGTGCCAAAAAGGCCATCGAGGACGTGGCACGCGAGGGAAACTACACCTATATCTTCGACGGTGCCGGCCTGCTCTATTCGCAGGATAGCGAGGACATCATGCCCCAAGTGAAGAAGAAACTGGGCATCTAAGCTGAGAAGAACGGATAAAAAAAGAGGACGCCTTCCGAGGCGTCCTCTTTTTGTTATTGTTCCAAGGCTATTCTTCCTTGGCGGCACTCATAGCAGGGGCATTGCCAACTACCAAATCCTGGTATTCGCGCATACCTGTACCTGCGGGGATGAGGTGTCCGACAATGACATTCTCCTTCATACCAACCAGCGTATCGCGCTTGGCGTTGATGGCAGCTTCGGTGAGCACCTTGGTGGTCTCCTGGAAGGAGGCTGCGCTGATGAACGACTTGGTTTGCAACGAAGCACGGGTGATACCCTGCAGCACCTGACGGCAGGTGGCGGGATGTGCATCGCGCACAGTGACCAGTTTTTTGTCTTGACGACGCAAAGAGGAGTTCTCATCGCGCAGTTCGCGGGCAGTGACAATCTGACCCACCGAAAGATTGGTGCTATCGCCGGCATCCTCGACAACCTTCATTCCAAAGATTTGGTCGTTGACATCATTGAAGTCGAGTTTATTGACGAGGTCTCCTTCGAGGAAGCGGGTGTCGCCCGGATCAAGGATTTCGACCTTGCGCATCATCTGACGTACAATGACCTCAAAGTGTTTGTCGTTGATTTTCACACCCTGCAGACGGTAAACCTCCTGCACCTCGTTGACGATGTATTCCTGCACCTTCATGGGTCCCTTAATGGCGAGAATGTCGGCAGGCGTGATGGCACCGTCGGAAAGTGGCGTGCCTGCCTTGACATAGTCGCTGTCCTGCGCTAGAATCTGCTTGGACGTGGGGATAAGGTAGGAGCGCTGTTCACCCGTCTTGGAGGTAATAGTAATCTCACGGTTGCCACGTTTGAGCTTCTTGGCGATGCTGACAATACCGTCGATTTCAGCGACGATGGCGGGATCGGACGGATTGCGGGCCTCAAAGAGCTCGGTGACACGGGGCAGACCGCCCGTGATATCGCCAGCCTTGCCGAAGGAGCGCGGGATTTTCACCATAATGTCACCAGCACGGAGCTCCTGCCCCTGCTCGACGCCAATATGGGCACCGACAGGAAGGTCGTAGACTTTGAGGATGTTGCCCTCTTTGTCGACGATATTAAGAGTCGGGTTCTTGGTGCGCTGACGGCTCTCGATGACGACTTTGTCTTGCAGACCCGTCTGTGCATCGCTCTCGACACGATAGGTGACGTTCTCAATAACATTCTCGAACGAAACCTTACCAGCCACATCAGAGATAATAACAGCATTGTAAGGATCCCATTCGGCAATAAGATCGCCTTTCTTCAATTCTTCGCCGGATGCTTTGTAAAGCTTGGCGCCATAGGGCAGCAATGACGAGAAGAGGGTGATGTCAGTATTGGGATCGACGATACGCATTTCGGCCGAACGACCCATAACGACGTTGTAGCTCGAGCCTTCAGCATCGGTGTAAGGAATGGCACGGAGTTCATCAATAATGAGTCGGCCATCATATTTAGCCTGCAGGCTGGATGTGGTACCGATGTTGCCACCAGCCACACCACCCACGTGGAAGGTACGGAGCGTCAGCTGAGTACCAGGCTCACCAATGGCCTGTGCGGCGATAACGCCGACAGCCTCACCCTTCTGAACCATTTTTCCGGTGGCCAGGTTGCGGCCATAGCACTTGGCGCACACACCGTGTTTCGATTCGCACGTGAGGACCGAACGGATTTCGACCTCCTCAATCGGGGAAGCTTCAATCTTCTTGCATATTTCCTCAGTAAGCTCTTCGCCGGCATGGGCAATGAGTTCGCCAGTCTGAGGATGATAGATATCGTGTACAGAGGTGCGGCCGAGAATCTTCTCGCTAAGCGACTGAACAACGTCCTCACCCTTCTTGAGGGCGGTGGTGGGTAAACCACGGAGGGTACCGCAGTCTTCCTCGTTGATGATGACATCGTGAGCCACATCAACCAGACGACGGGTAAGGTAACCAGCGTCAGCCGTCTTAAGAGCGGTATCGGCAAGACCCTTACGGGCACCGTGGGTGGAGATGAAATACTCAAGCACCGAAAGGCCTTCCTTGAAGTTGGACACGATGGGGTTCTCGATAATCTCGTTTCCAGAACTACCAGCCTTCTGAGGCTTGGCCATCAGACCACGCATACCAGAGAGCTGACGTATCTGCTCCTTACTACCACGAGCACCCGAATCGTACATCATGAAGATGGGGTTGAATCCTTGATTGTCAGCCTTGAGCTGCTTCATCAAGGTCTCAGTGAGCTGGTTGTTTGTATTGGTCCAAATATCAATAACGTGATTGTAACGTTCATTGTTGGTGATAAGACCCATGGCATACTGGGCCATAACCTCCTCAACCTCTTCATTGGCTTTCTCAATGAGAGCCTCTTTTTCTGCCGGGATGATAACATCGCCCAAGTTGAACGAGAGACCACCACGGAAGGCTTGACGATAACCCATGTTCTTGATATCGTCAAGGAAGGTTGCCGTGACAGCATTGCCACACTCGGTAAAGATGTCGCCGATGATGTCACGCAGCGACTTTTTGCCCATCACCTGGTTGATGTAGCCGTACTGGCTGGGGACAACCTGATTGAAAATGACACGGCCAACAGTAGTGCGAAGGCGGTTGGTTTTGATGTAATGACCCTTGGCATCAACGATGACATTGCCCTGGGCATCACGCTTCACCTCGTATTCCGTTCGGCTATGGAGAGCTGTCTCGGCAGGTGTAGAGCAGTCGATGTCGGTAAGGACCTTGCCTTTCTTGTCTTTAATGACCTCCATGAAAGTGCGGTCGCTCTTGATGTAAGAGTATTCGTCCTGACCTTCAGGAATCGGCATCTGCATGCTGATGCATGCGTTAAGGTCAACACGTTTCTCATTATAAGCAATGATTACCTCTTCTGCCGAATAGAAACGCTGGCCTTCGCCACGAACGACTTCGTCGGCGGTGGTGCGGCGCGGTTTGGTCATATAATAGAGACCCAGCACCATGTCCTGCGAAGGAACGGTGATAGGGGCACCATTGGCGGGGTTGAGAATATTGTGCGTGGAAAGCATCAGCAGCTGAGCCTCGAGGATGGCAGCATTGCCCATGGGCACATGGACAGCCATCTGGTCACCGTCGAAGTCGGCGTTGAATCCGGTACACACAAGAGGATGTAGGCGAATTGCTTTACCTTCGACCAACTTGGGCTGGAAAGCCTGAATACCAAGACGGTGAAGCGTAGGAGCACGGTTCAGAAGGATAGGGTGACCTTTCAGGATGTTCTCTAGAATCTCCCACACGACAGGTTCCTTACGGTCAACAATGCGTTTTGCACTCTTAACCGTCTTCACCAAGCCGCGCTCAAGGAGCTTACGGATAACATAGGGTTTGAAGAGCTCGGCAGCCATATCTTTAGGCAGACCGCATTCATGCATCTTCAGTTCTGGTCCAACTACGATAACCGAACGGCCAGAGTAGTCGACACGCTTACCAAGCAAGTTTTGACGGAAGCGACCCTGCTTGCCTTTGAGAGCATCGGAGAGCGACTTCAAAGCACGGTTGCTTTCAGACTTGACACTGGAGACTTTGCGGCTGTTGTCAAACAGGGAATCAACGGCTTCCTGAAGCATACGCTTCTCGTTGCGCATAATCACTTCTGGGGCTTTGATTTCAACCAGTCGTTTCAGTCGATTGTTACGAATGATTACACGACGGTAAAGTTCGTTGATGTCAGAGGTGGCAAAACGTCCGCCATCAAGGGGAACCAAAGGACGCAAGTCGGGAGGGATGACCGGAATAATATTCATAATCATCCACTCAGGACGGTTGTCCATACCACGGGCGCGCATAGCACGTTGGGACTCACGGAACGACTCAATGACGTTCAGTCGTTTCAGAGCATCCTGCTTACGAGCCACTGCAGTTTCGCGGGAAGCCTTGGCACGAAGCTCATAGCTGAGCTTGTCAAGGTCAAGTTCGGAAAGCAAGGTGTAGAGCGCCTCCGCACCCATGCCGGCGATGAACTTATTGGGGTCGCTATCGGGCAACTGTGCGTTGTCCTCGGGCAGCGAATCCTGGATGTAGTAGTATTCTTCCTCGGTCAGGAGGTCGAGCTTCTGCACCGGCATCTCGTTAAGCATAGCCTTGCCCGGTTGAAGTACGATATATTTCTCGTAGTAGATGACCTGATCCAACTTCTTGGACGGAATGTTGAGCAACGTACCGATCTTGTTGGGCAAAGAACGGAAAAACCAAATGTGGGCAATGGGAACGACAAGTTCGATATGACCCATACGCTCACGACGAACCTTCTTCTCGGTTACCTCAACACCACAGCGGTCGCAGACAATACCCTTGTAACGGATACGTTTGTATTTACCGCAATGGCACTCCCAGTCACGAGTAGGTCCAAAGATGCGCTCACAGAACAAACCATCGCGCTCGGGCTTATATGTACGATAGTTAACGGTTTCAGGCTTTGTTACTTCGCCATACGAACGACGCTTGATGGATTCAGGCGACGCCAAGCTGATAGTAATAGCGTTGAAATCGGTCTTTAACTGAGATTCTTGTTTAAAAGCCATGTTATTTCTACTTATTCTACCAATTAATCAAATGTTACCTCTAAGCCGAGACCACGAAGTTCGTGGACAAGGACATTGAACGACTCGGGGATGCCAGGAACGGGCATATTGTCGCCTTTGACAATAGCCTCGTATGCCTTTGCACGACCCATAACGTCGTCCGATTTGACGGTAAGCACTTCTTGCAACACATGGGATGCGCCGTAAGCCTCGAGAGCCCAGACCTCCATTTCACCGAAGCGCTGACCACCGAAGTTGGCTTTACCGCCAAGGGGTTGCTGGGTGATAAGAGAGTAGGGGCCGATTGAACGGGCATGCATCTTGTCGTCAATCATGTGGTGCAACTTGAGATAATAGATGTATCCCACGGTGGCAGGCTGATCGAAGCGGTCTCCCGTCTCGCCATCATAAAGATAGGTACGTCCATTCTCCGGCAGACCTGCTTCGCGCATATATCCATTGATTTGTTCGAGGGTAGCACCATCGAAAATGGGGGTCTTGAAACGTTTATTCAGTTTCTTGCCAGCCCAGCCCAAAACGGTCTCGTAAATCTGACCCAGGTTCATACGAGAAGGCACACCCAGAGGATTCAAAACGATGTCCACAGGAGTTCCATCAGCCAAGAACGGCATATCTTCCGCACGCACAATCTTTGACACGATACCCTTGTTACCATGACGACCGGCCATCTTATCACCAATACGTAGTTTGCGCTTCATGGCCACGTAAACTTTAGCCATCTGCACAATGCCGCTCGGGAGGTCATCGCCTACGGTAAGGGCAAATTTGTTGCGGGTAAAACGTCCCGATATCTCACGGAACTTGATATTGTAGTTGTTTAAGAGTTCTTTGATAAGAGCGTTGGTCTCCTTGTCCGTAGTCCATTTATTGGGACTGACCTCGGTATAGTCGATGGTCTTAAGGGTTTTTGCGGAGAACTTCACTTTCTTGGGGATAACCTCTTCGCGGTGGTTAGTGTAAACGCCATTGGAAAGCTTGCCATTGAGCAGAATAAGCAGACGCGAGATAAGCTTGTCTTTCAGCTCCTCGCATTCGAAACGATACTCCTCTTCAGGCTTTGCAAGCAATTCTTTTTCACGGGCACGAGCTTTGCGGTCGCGCACCACACGGGCAAAGAGTTTCTTGTCAATTACCACACCATGCAGCGACGGCGGAACCTTGAGGGAGGCGTCCTTTACGTCACCAGCCTTGTCACCAAAAATAGCGCGCAGCAGCTTCTCCTCGGGGGTCGGGTCGGATTCTCCCTTCGGGGTAATCTTACCTATAAGAATATCTCCTTCCTTAACCTCGGCACCGATACGAATGATACCATTCTCATCGAGGTCTTTGGTCGCATCGTTACCAACATTGGGAATATCGCGGGTGAGCTCTTCATTGCCACGTTTTGTCTCGCGCACCTCAAGAGTGAACTCTTCCACATGCACCGAAGTAAAGATGTCCTCACGTACGACACGCTCAGAGATCACAACGGCATCCTCAAAATTGTAACCCTTCCAAGGCATGAAGGCGACCATCATGTTGCGTCCCAAAGCGAGTTCACCACCTTGTGTAGCATAGCCTTCGCACAACACTTGACCTTTTTTTACCTTGTCGCCTTTCTTGACAATAGGACGAAGGTTGATGGCCGTGGAGTGGTTGGTACGCTGATACTTCGTAAGACGGTACTCCTTGACGTCGTCATCAAACGAGACAAGGCGCTCTTTCTCAGTACGGTTGTGACGAATGACTATCTTAGTAGAATCCACGAATTCGACCACACCGTCGGCTTCTGCATTGAGTAACACTCGACTGTCGTGAGCCACGGCCTCCTCGATACCGGTGCCCACAATGGGGATTTCCGGATTGAGCAGAGGAACGGCCTGACGCATCATATTCGATCCCATCAAGGCTCGGTTGGCGTCATCGTGCTCCAGGAACGGAATCAAAGAAGCAGCGATAGATGCAATCTGATTGGATGCAATATCCATCAAATCAATCTCCTCAGGGGACACAATGGGGAAGTCAGCTTGACGACGTGCTTTCACGCGCGACTCAGTGATATGTCCTTCTTCGTCTTGCGGAGTAGTGGCTTGGGCCACGGTCTTATTCTCCTCAGCCTCGGCCGAAAGATAGACTGGAGGTTCGTTGAGCTGCACCTGGCCATCAATGACACGCTGGTAGGGAGTCTCTATGAAACCGAGCTCGTTTATCTTGGCATAAACGCAGAGCGAGGATATCAGACCGATATTGGGGCCTTCAGGTGTCTCAATGGTACAGAGACGACCATAATGGGTATAGTGTACGTCGCGGACCTCGAAACCAGCACGTTCGCGCGAAAGGCCACCGGGGCCAAGAGCCGAGATACGACGTTTGTGAGTGAGCTCTGCCAGAGGATTGGTCTGGTCCATAAACTGACTCAGCTGGTTGGTACCAAAGAATGAATTGATAACCGAAGAGAGAGTTTTGGCGTTAATCAACTCCGTCGGAGTGAACACCTCGTTGTCACGCACATTCATACGCTCACGAATGGTACGCGACATACGGGCCAAACCAACGCCGAACTGATTGGACAACTGCTCGCCAACGGTGCGGATACGGCGGTTCGACAAGTGGTCAATATCGTCGACTTCCGCTTTCTGGTTAATCAACTCCACCAAATATTTAATAATTGATGTGATGTCCTCTTTCGTCAAAACACGAACATTGTCATCCACATCAAGATTTAGCTTCGTATTAATTCTGTAGCGACCCACATCGCCCAGATCATAACGCTTCTCCGAGAAGAAAAGTTTTTCAATAATACTGCGGGCAGTCTCCTCGTCTGGTGGTTCGGCATTGCGAAGCTGACGATAGATATACTCACAGGCTTCCTTGGCATTATTGGCGGTGTCTTTCTTCAGCGTGTTATAAATGACCGAATAATCTATACCGTCTCTGTCTTCAGTCTTGATTAATATGGACTTGATATCGAGATCAAGAATCTTGTTGATATGTTCCTCCGTGAGCTCCACATCACGTTCGATAACGACCTCGGTACGCTCCATCGAAACCACTTCGCCAGTATCCTCATCAACAAAGTCCTCTGTCCACGATTCCACCACTCGTGCTGCCAACTGCTTGCCAACAACCTTCTTCAAGCTGTTGCGAGTTACCTTGACCTCTTCGGCCAAGTCAAAGATATCGAGAATATCCTTGTCCGACTCATAACCAATAGCACGGAGCAGCGTGGTGATGGGGAGTTTCTTCTTACGATCGATATAGGCATACATCACATTGTTGATATCGGTCGTAAACTCCATCCATGATCCCTTGAACGGAATGATACGTGCAGAATAGAGTTGAGTGCCATTGGAATGGAACTGGGTTCCAAAGAAGACACCCGGGGAACGGTGCAGCTGCGAAACCACAACACGCTCTGCTCCATTGATAACAAATGTACCCTTCGGGGTCATGTAAGGAATCATACCCAGATACACATGTTGCTCTACCGTCTGGAAATCCTCATTCTCCGGATCCTTACAACTCAATTTCATCTTGGCTTTCAGCGGGACACTATACGTAAGGCCACGCTCAATACACTCCTCGATACTATAACGGGGAGGATCTATGTAATAATCCAAGAATTCAAGCTCGAAATTGTTTCGCGCATCGGTAATGGGGAAGTTCTCTTTGAACACCTTGTACAGGCCTTCATCCAAACGATTGTCAGGATTGGTCTCAATCTGGAAAAAGTCTCTAAACGACTTAATCTGGATATCAAGGAAATCCGGGTAATCAAATTTGCGAACCGATGCGAAATTAACTACTGTGGGTTCTTTTTTTGCCAAGGGACTAATATTTATCTTTTTTTTAACTTACCGCGAGTAAAAAATACGTAACCCTATTTACTACTTTGGGTTGGGGGAGGAAAAACGTTGCTATTTTCCACAGCAACAAGGAATAGGCACTCCGGACTCTGCCGGAGGCCCTATTCCTCGCAGGTTACAGAAGGTAGGATACCTTACTTGACCTCGATTTCAGCACCAGCTTCCTCGAGGGCTTTCTTCAGGCTCTCAGCCTCG
>JAEEGL011166011.1_pt1 | contig 73737 bp, 49 predicted proteins | sample 9134231 | NCBI WGS metagenome assembly JAEEGL01 (sample SAMN16246548, study PRJNA631951) | gut metagenome | biome: gut microbiome; feature: rumen; material: fiber-attached | host: Bos | place: Iran: Karaj | collected 2018-10 | reverse complement strand
TGAGGATGATTTTTCTGTTGAGCGAACGACGATAGCGGGCTATCGGAGCGAGCGAAACAAAAAATCAGACCAAAAAGACCCTCAAAGAAGCCGAAAAAGAAAAAAATAAAACTTTAAACAAAAAATCAAAACAGCTTCTAAACACCATGGATTAAAAAGCTGATTTTTGGGAGGCATTTCAATGCGATGCCGGTGCCCTTGGCCACGGAGTGCAGAGGGTCGTCAGCCAGATGGAAGTCGATGGTCATCTTGTTGGAAAGGCGTTCTGCCAGACCATGAAGTAGTGCGCCGCCTCCCGTGAGGTAGATGCCGTTACGCACGATGTCAGCGTATAGTTCCGACGGGGTTTGACCCAAGGCTTGCAGGATGGCATTCTCGATGGTAGCGATGTTCTTGTCGAGGCATTGGGCAATCTCTTTGTAAGTGACGTTGACCTTCAGGGGAAGGTCGGTGGTTTTGTTAGGTCCCACCACCTCCATGTCTTGTGGTGGGTCTTTCAGGTCGGTCATGGCAGCGCCCACGCCCATCTTGATGCGTTCTGCGGTGGGCTCGCTGATGCGCATTCCATGAACCTGATCCATGTGCTGAATGATGTCGTGGTTTAGGGCGTCGCCAGCCACGGCGATGGATCTGTTCACTACGATGCCGCCGAGTGACATGACGGCGATCTCCGTGGTGCCACCTCCGATATCCACCACCATGCAGCCATCAGGACCTTCCACATCGAAGCCCATGCCTAGCGCTGCCGCCATCGGCTCGTAGATGAGGTAGAGGTCTTTGGCTCCGGCGTGTACGCACGAGTCGTTGATGATGCGCATCTCAGCATCGGTGGCTCCCGAGGGGACGCATACCACCATTTTGATGGACGGTTTGAACAAGGTCTTGCGGTGGGGTATGAGGTCGATGAGCCCACGGATCATCATCTCACAGGCTTTGTAGTCGGCGATAACACCTTTTTTGAGGGGACGCACGGTGTAGATGCGCTCTTCGCCGCGGTCAATCATGGCTGCGGCTTTGCGCCCAACGGCCATCATTTTGTCGTCGGATTTGCGGATCGCCACCACCGACGGTTCCTCCACGGTGATTTTACCGTCGGTGATGATGATGGTGTTAGCGGTCCCCAGATCGATGGCGATCTCATTAGTCAAGGAAAAAAACTCATAATCTTTATATTGTTTGTTTTGTTTTTGAAAAACGAAGTTCCCTCTAATGTCTGCACCAGCATCTGCCCCCAAAGAAGAGAGCTGGAATGGGGTTCGTCAAGAAGAAGAAACTAGTATCGTTTTCCGAGTGCAAAGTTATGGTGTTATGTTTCAGTTTGTCAAGAGGGGACGGGGTATTAATTTATGAACAAAAATTGGGGAACGGGATGGGACTCCTTTTCACTTAATTAATAATAAAAATAATGCTGTTGGCTGTTACCTCCCGTTGGTCGGTGTGTCCTTCGGGTTTCAGGCTGTTCCGCTATTCCATTTACCCAATTGCGAATCTTAAATTCTCAAATTCCCTTCTACCGAGATTTAACCCCTAACGGGGTAGCTCTCTCTAAATTCTAAATTATAAATTCTCAAATTCCCCTTCTACCGAGTTTTAACCCCTAATGGGGTAGCTCTCTCTAAATTCTAAATTCTAAATTCTAAATTCCCCTTCTACCGAGTTTTAACCCCTAACAGGGTAGCTCTCTCTAAATTCTAAATTCTAAAATCTCCTTCTACCGAGTTTTAACCCCTAACAGGGTACCTCAAACCTTTAACCTTTCCCTACGCCCACAACAACAACCCTCCGCAGATAATCAACCCCGTCACGAAAAGGTCGATGATGCAGAAGCCCATGATGTCCTTGGCGTTGAGCTTGGCGATGGCTAAGGCAGGTAAGGCCCAGAACGGCTGGATGAGGTTCGTCCAGGCATCACCCCAAGAGATGGCCATGCCAGTCAAGCCGGGTGCCACACCCAAAGCAGCTCCCGCGGTGAACATGATGGGGGCTTGGATGGCCCAGTGACCGCCGCCTGAAGGGACGAACATGTTCAGGATGGCCGCGCAGAAGAAGGTGAAGAGGGGATAGGTCTTAGGGGTGGAGATGGATACACAGGCGTTGCTGACCACCTCGCCAAGGCAGATGCCTGAAGCACCGACGCCGGTGATGATGCCCATGATGCCAGCATAAAAGGGGAACTGCAACAGGATGCCTGCCGCACCGCCTACCGACTTGCCAAAAGCCTTGACGTAGGCTAACGGTGTGCCATGCAGGATGACTCCCAAAAAGAGGAAAAGCATGATGACCGCGCCTAAGTCGAGGCTGCCGCCCTTGACGAACAGCTTGATGACGAGATAGGACAAGCCCAATAAAGCGATGATCCACGAGAGGATGCGGCTGTTCTCCAGCTTCTCGGCAGGTGAGGTGGCCTTGGGAGCGGGCTGCGGCTCTTCTTCATATAGCAATGATGGCTCGATGGTTACTACATGCTCACCCTTCGGATGCATCAAGGCGTTGACGACCACGATGGCGAGGATGGTGACAGCCACCATGATCAGGTTCTGCGGGGCTAACACAGTCTGGGCGATGGGTATGGGATGGGTCAAAGCGCCTTTGGTGACCGCTTCGAGGTTGGAGCCTTCAGTGGCCATGGTCAGCGGGATGGAGCCAGAGAGACCAGCATGCCAAACCACAAAGCCGCTATAGGCCGAGGCGATGAGCAGACGGTAGTCCACGCCGCGTAGTTTCTTGGCAATCTCCTTGGCGAAGATGACACCCACGATGAGGCCGAAACCCCAGTTGAGCCAACAGGCGAGGGCAGAGACACCTGTCACTAAGGCGATGGCGCCAGCAGGGGTCTTGGGTAAACCCGCCATGGCACTGATGCCTTTCTTGATGGATGGTGCGGCAGCTAAAGCGGAGCCGGTGACGAGTACCAAAGCCATCTGCATGGCAAATGCCAACAACGACCATACGCCGTTGCCCCAGTGCTCCACCACCTCAAGGGGTGTCTGGTGACACACAGGCATGGCAACGATGAAGGCCACTAACGTTAAAATGACGGCGAAGATAAAAGGCTCGGGAAGGTATTTCTGGACGAGCTTCACACAAAAACGGATGATTTTCTGGAACATGGCGAAAAGGTGCTTTTCAAATGGTTGGACGATAAAAAACATGCAAAGTTACAACAGTTTTTTTGAATCTCCAACTGTGGCTTTCAGTCCATGGTCAATTCAGGATGTCTGTCCAAATAGAGGTCGCGCAACGGGATGCTTAGCACAAAGCACACATCATAAATGGTCACTTCGCGGTTCTGTTCTTTGCCGTCAACCATCAATTTTCGGACGGGACAGTAGTACACCCATCGTTTGATGCGGTTGAACATGCTGTCATTGAGATGATTAAACAATGAGTCGAAGGATAGTTGCTCCACGTCGAATGGTGTCTTTGGGTTTTCTTTTGCAATCATATCCAGCAGTTTTGCGCCGTTGGCTTCAAGAAAAGAGGCACCTCCTATATCTGAAAATAGTTTTCTGCCTTCCTCGCTGAGTTCTCGCGGGCTTTTTTTTAGCTCATATTCCCCGAATGCTTTGGGGTATTTCGCTAAGAGATAGTCGCGGATTCTGGAGATTTCCTTTTCGTGTTTGGTGCATGGCAACGTGTTGATGCGTTTCTCGTGGTCATCCGCTTTTTTCTCTGTCTGAATATAACGTCCATAGTACCATTTGCAAACAAACACAGTGAGTGTCACAGCAATAAGGATCGCAGCCATAAACGGCCATCGTTCCGCCATGAAAGTAAAGATTGCTTCCATATTTCAAGTTTTTTTGTTTTCGTCTGCAAAGATAATATTAATATTTTAATTCAATATATTAATTTATGTATATTTTTACTATTTTATTTTATTTTATTCATAAACAGTAATGTGTGACAATAAGAGTATCGTAATCTCCAACAACGTCCTGGCCGACTATGACAAGAAATCGGTTATCATATTTCAACACTAACTCGTCTTGGTGTTGTAAATAATATTGGAACTATTTCTCTAACATCAACTATCTAATTAATATAATTAGACCGAGGCAAAAAAATATAAAAATAGTTTTGTTTGCTACTATATTGTTCTTTTATTACTAATATAGAATCATTTCAAATAATCAATCCGCGACATCTGTGTTGCTTGACTCGGGGTGGTTGAGCGAGCCTGGACTGTCTTGATCTTTGAACACGTCTTCGAGAATCTCAGGATAGAACATCTCGTCTGCCAACTCACGTGCCCTGGAACGTTTCTTCCGTTTTTCTTCTTGTTCCGCCTTGGTCTTGTTGACAGCGTGTTTCATCTTCTGATGGAACGACAAAGTTTTGTCATAGAAGCGATAAAGGCCTTTCTCTCGGGCAATCAAAGGAATAAGAATCGAGTTGATCACAATGCTGGAGAGAATCACGGAGAAGACCACATTTTTGATGAAAAGCCCAGTCTGTAGGTCGGGGATGTAACTCACAGCTTGGGTGGCTAATACCGCGGCAGTCAACCCTTTAGGGTCAATGGCCGACATGTACATCAGCTCTTTGTCGGGAATCTGGTCTCGCTTGGAGATGGCAAAACGGACCACGGGGATGCGCAGGATGTACAGCACAGCCGTGATGCCTAACCCGACCACGATGGGCTGCCAATAGGTGAGCTGGATGGAGATACCCACAAATACAAAAAAGAAGGTCTTCAGTAGCAGCACTAACTCGCTGAACAAGGCGCGTTCCGTGTCGTTGAGGTTTGCCGGGCGTTTCTTCACCACCTTTTTTAATAGGCTATCGTAAATGCCGTCGATGTTGGCCATGCCGATGCCGAAAGCGAGGGCGGCGATAGCCCCACTGTAGCCCATCCACTCGCTGACTCCGTAGATGATGAATACGAAGGCTGGAGTGGTGAGCACGGAGTATTTGATGTTGCGCACCTTGTCCAATATCATAGCCCAGAAGATGGAGCCTAAAAGCCCGAAAAACGTGGCTAAGATAAAAGAAGAGAAGATGTTACCGAAGATCATGCCGAACTCTACATGCTGTGACTTGATGGCTTCGAGCAAGGCCAGGGCAAGCACGATGCTGAACACATTGCCGATGGCGGCTTCCAGAATCATAATGGTGGCGCTTTTCTGCGACATCCTGAGCTGTCGTACCGTAGGGATGACCACCGCTGAGGCAGTACCGCCTAAGACACAGCCAAGCATCAAGCTGATGATAGGGTCAATCTTCAACACCAACCATCCAATGAGCCATACGGCAATTGCTGAGATGATAAAATTTAGCGCGGTAAGTCTTAAGGAGGGTCTGAAAGAGTCTTTTAAAGTACTGAAGCTCAATTGAATACCGCTTTCAAAAAGGATTAGCACCAAGGTAACGGCAGAGAGAATGCTCCCGATGAGTACCAAACTCTCAGGACGAACCCAGTGAGTGAGGGGGCCGATGACAAGACCGATGATAATCAGGAACAATACATCAGGAATCCTGCGCTTGCTGAAGATGGCGCTGAACAGATGGGCGGCAAAGATTAACAACCCGATGATGGCGATGATAAGGCCGATTTTGCTCGACGAGATGCCTGACGGCAGGTTTTGATGGAGTGTTTCTATAGGGGTGGATCCGTTCATGGTGCTTATTCTTGGTCAAGGAGATCAGTGATGGAGGGCTCTTTGTGCTCACCGAAACAGCGACGGTAGAAGCGACTGATGGCATTGTTGTGCTCCAACACGGGCACCAAGATGGAAGTAAGGATGATGCTGAACAAGATTACGGCAAAGACGATGTTTTGGATAAGCTCACCACCAGGCAGCCCTTGCTGCGCTGGAATGGTGGCCAATACTGCGGCAGCCAATCCTTTGGGAACGATGCCCGACATGAACACCTTGTCCTCGATGGGGAATTCGCCACGTTCTCGGTGAACCGAAGCCCTGACGATGGGGATCCTTAATGCGAACAACACCAACGTGATGATGAATCCAATGAGGATTGGCCAGAAATGGTCGAGTCGTATGGATACCCCGATGTAAACAAAGAAAAAGGTCTTCAACAGAAACACCACCTCGCTGAACAGCTGTCGCTCGATGTCATTAAGCTGGGCGGGTTGTGACTTGAATATTTTTTTCAAGATGGTACTATTGTGATAGGCATAGTCGATGTTCGCCATGCCGATGCCGAATGCCAAAGCGGCGATGGCACCGCTGAAGCCGAACCACTGGTTCAGCCCGTAAACGATGAACACGAAGGCAGGGGTGGTCAGGATGGAGTCTTTGAAATGACGCATCTTGTCGAGGACATACGACCATAATAGGGCGGCTGCAAATCCGATGATGGTGGATAGTATGAAAGAGGAAAGGATGCTCCCAATCACGTTGCCTATGTGCATCGAACCGGATTGGGCAGCCTTCAAAAACGCCCAGGCAAACACGATACATAGGACATCACTGAAGGCTGATTCGAGGATGAGGATGGTGCCTCCTTTCTCACTAACTTTCAGCTGGCTTACCATGGGTATGACCACCGCTGAAGAGGTGCCGCCTAAGATGGCTCCTAACATCAGACTTGTCAGGATGTCGAAATGCTCAATAACGACACCCAAGATGGCCACCACGACCATCGTGACAAAGAAGTTGATCGTGGTGAGCCTCATGGTGCCTTTGATAGAGTTTAATAAAGTGTTGAAATTCAGTTTTGTGCCACTTTCAAAAAGAATGATGACCAAGGTGATCGTCGTGAAAACATTGGCCACCGAGCCTAACGACTCAGGCTTCACCCATCCCAACAATGGACCGACAATCAGTCCGATGGCCATCAGCAACAACACGTCAGGGATCCTTTTCCTGCTGAAAATCTCGGTGAAGAGATGGGCGGCAAAGATTAAAAGGCCAAGGATGGCAATGATGAGTCCCGTGTGGTCGGAGACTCCTAAGTTGTCAGCTTGGTTGAACGTCTCCTGGACGGCTTCCTGACTGGCGATGGTGTCGATGACTTGTTGTAGGGTGTCCTGATACATATAGTGATTGTTGTTGTCGTTATTCTTTCACGAATTTCTGTGTGCTGTTTTGGCTTGCGGAGTGTACGGTGACGAAATACATGCCTTGGCTGAGCTCATGCAGATTCAGGGTGGTCAAGCCAATGGCATGGCTTTGGCGGTACAGAACCTGTCCGAGGCTGTTGGTCACGATAATCTCGCAGTCTTCTTCAGGCAGGCTGATGCTGAAGCTGCCGTTATTGGGGTTGGGGTAGAGGACGGGGCTGTTTGAATTGACCTCTTGCGCGAGGGCAATCATCTGGGAGGCGGGGAATACGATGTTGTCGATCCATGCGCAGTCTTGTCCGCTTTCCATCGAGACGTCTTTGGTGTATTCCCATTGCAGACGATGTGCGCCAGCAGCCAGCGGATAGCTTGCCTGTGTCCAGTTCACTTCACCCGACCAGTTGCCTTTTTCAGTACCGTCGATCTTGAAACGCAGCTTGTCGTAGCTGGCTTCGGAAGAGACCTTGTAGAAGAAACTCACCTGACTGTCGATGCCGGTCTCAATGTCGATGTACAGGACTGAACTCTCATAGTCTCCAATGGCGGCTGAACGAGCGCAGTAGCTTCCTTCGTAGGCTGCGTGAGTGACGACTTCCCATGCGCTGACGATGGATCCTTGTTGCCAGTCGAAAGCGCTGAAGTCGCCGGTCTCGAAGGTCTCCACGGAACGTCCCACCGGGATGTAGAAGCTGCTTTGCAGGTCGTAATGGCCATGATGGACGGCATAAGGCAGCTCGTATAAGGCTCCTACCACAGCACTAGCACTGACGCTGAAACTCATGTCGGCGGTGAACTCCTGGTCGGGGGCGAGGTTGTTGAACGACCACTCCGTGTTGGCGATACTGATTTCAGGATGTGAGTTATATACCTCGAAAAGTGCGGAAGGTGCGCTTGCTCCTCCGCTGTTCTTGAACACGAAATGCACGATGCCGTTGTCACCGGGACTCAGATAGCCTTCCGAGGTTTCCAAGTTGGCACTCACCAGCTCGAACATCGGGGCGAATACTCTTGCGCTGAAATGGCTTTCCCAGGTTTCGGTGCCATCGGTGCAGCTGATGTTGAAACGCACAAGCGTGTTGTTCGGAACCTTGTCGCTGACTTGGATGGCAACAGCGTTGCTGAGGGTGATGTCCTGGTTGCCGTTGATGGTGCCGGCGTTGGCGGTGGGTTGGGTGATGGTGATGTATTCGCTGTCGCAGGTCATGGTCATGGTCACGTTGTTAGCGGTGACGTTGCCCACGTTTTTCAAAGTCAGGTTGAACTGGTAGTTGCCGCCGTATTCGAGTTGCTCACCACCGTTCAGGGTGTAGCTGTCATAAACCACGTAGGGGGTGTTGCTGGGAACGGACATCATCTCCACCTCCTGAGGCCAAGCATTCACGCCGGTGACTTTCATCTTCATCTCACCGACGGTTTGGAGTCCGCCTTCAAAAACAATCTCTGCAACACCGTTCTCATCCGTCACGCCCTCGGCAACCAATTCGTCTTCGATATAAATCGAGCAACGGAAATTCTTCTGTCCGACACCGTTGTTGTCAGCGACGCTGACTTCAATGGATTGGGTTCCGATGACCACCTGTGCCGGATAGTCCACCGTGGCCTGGAACGGCTCGTCGATCCATACGCTGACAGCGCCGTCACCAAGGACATTCATGTCGTAGAAGTTCCAGCGCAAGGCGCCTTCTTCCCATTGTCCGGGGGCGGTCACCCATGGAGCGGTCATGCTCTTGCCTTCAGAGATGGCACAGCCGAGCAAGCCGATGCGGTCGTTGAACTGGGCATCAGTCATCTCTCTTTCAAGGTGAGCACCGGGGCCTTCGGTCTGGCCTTCGTTGAACCAGCCGTAACGCGAGTTGCCGATGACGGCGACAGCGAAGTTATCGATGGTCACCATCTTCTCGAGGATGCAGCTCTGGTCAAAAGCACCGCAGTCGCAGCCTTGAGTATGGAAGAAAGTATAGTTGTGGGTGCTTCCGTTGGCACCATTGAAGTCGCTGTTGCTGATGGTGTACCATCCAGCGACATAGCTGGAGTTGGCGTGTCCGTCGTGATGCACGTAACCGACACCAGAGTTAATGACTTGTCTGAGGTTGGATCCGCTCCAGTTTCCTTCTTCTTCGTACAGCTTGGTGAAGTTGTAATCTGAGGGATAGCAGGTAGTGGTATAACCATTGTCGTCATGGGTGCCGATCAACAGTTCCAGATAGTCAGAACCGTTGGAGTTGGGGTTGTCGTACAGGTGCTCACCAGCCAGCACGATGTGGCGGAACTCACCGAGAACGGGGTTTTGCTGATATGAAAACGATTTGTGAACGATGGCGTTGAATTCATTGATGTTGTTAAACGGCATGCGGCTGATGCCAATCTCAGGAAGGAGGTCGTCTTCACCGGGTTCACCCCAGCGGTTATTGCCGTTGTCGTTCCAAGTGCCATCAAGAGCGCTGAAATAGAGGTCTGAGGGGATGCCGTTGTCCTCCTGGTCGCCGCCTCCACTAGTCACATAGCAGTAAAGGCCACGGTAGGGGACGAGGCTCACATCGCCGCCCAACACAACCATCATGATACCGTTGTTCTGGTATTCCTGGATGATATAATTGCGAATCTTGTCTTGGTTGTCCACACCGGTCATGGCATTGTAGATTTCGCTCAAAGAGACGATGCGGTTGCGCAAGCCAATGGAGTTGTAATATTCACGGTATTCGTTGTAGGTTTCCACATAATCTGCGGTGGTGATGATCAGCAAGTCGTAGGCGGTCAATTCGCGGCCACGGGTCTGATAGGTTTCCATCATCTCGGGGTTCTGGGCAAGACGACGAATGCTGTTCTTAATGGCAGGAGTGGACCACAACATGGATTGATGGTCAGCCTTGGAAGCGGTGAGGTTCACTCGGACCGTGGCTTTAGTGGCATACATCACCTGACCTGTGGCAGGAATATACTGTACAGGGGTGAAGGCGGAGAAAGCAAAGCCATAACCATTTTTGTATTGGGTGGTCACAACACCGTGGTTTTTGGCGGGATAGGTGGTTTTTGACGCATACAAGGTCTCGTCTTTCACCAGCTCCCTCGAAGCCACGTCGTTAGTGGTTCTGGAAGGCTGATAGGGGAACAGTTGATGGTTGCCTTCCATCTCCACAAAACCGGATAGGATGACTTCGATGGACTCGGCTTCTTGACCCTCGGGAAGCAAAAGGCTGACACTTTGCCACGGCAGACTGGGCTGGCCGGCAAGGGCGGATTGCATACAACCGTCAAATTGAAGCTGCTCGTAACCTCTGATTGTTTGGATAGTAGGTTGGCTAAAAGAGTAGTTTTTCTCAATGGTTTGGGCGTTGATAATAGCGCAAATCATTGATAATGCAGTGATTAAAAATAGTTTTTTCATTATTTAATATTTAAAATTATGTGTCTTGTATTGGGTGTAAAAAGAAGTGCAAAAATAACAAATATCAATAACTTTTATTACTTTTGCCCCTTAAATATTTTTGATATGAAAAGAATAAGAGCAGCCATCGTGGGTTATGGCAATGTGGGGCGTTTTGCTTTGGAAGCTTTAGAAGCAGCCCCGGACTTCGAGGTGGCGGGTATAGTCCGTCGTAATGGTTCATTGGATAAACCTTTGGAACTGTCACAGTATGAAGTAGTTAAAGATATTCAGGAGTTGAAAAATGTGGATGTGGCCATCCTGGCTTGCCCCACGCGTTCTTGTCCAGAATACGCCAAAAAGATCCTTCCTTTAGGGATTAACACAGTAGATTCCTTCGACATCCATAGTTCTATCGCTGACTACCGTCGTGAGCTGATGCCTTTGAACAAGCAGACGAACACGGTCAGCGTCATCGCCGCTGGCTGGGACCCGGGTTCGGACTCCATCGTGCGTACCCTGATGCAGGGCTTGGCACCTAAAGGATTGTCATACACCAATTTCGGACCTGGCATGTCGATGGGTCACAGCGTTTGCGTGCGGGGTAAGAAAGGCGTGAAAAACGCGCTCTCGGTGACCATCCCCCTCGGCGAAGGCATTCATCGCCGCATGGTCTATGTGGAATTGGAAGAGGGTGCTACCTTGGAACAAGTCACTGCCGATATCAAGGCGGATCCCTATTTTGCAAGTGATGAAACCCATGTGTTTCAAGTGGATAGCGTCGATGCTGTGCGTGACATGGGTCATGGTGTTAATATGGTGCGCAAAGGCGTTTCTGGTAAAACACAGAATCAACGTTTTGAATTCAATATGTCTATTAATAATCCTGCACTAACTGGTCAAGTGCTGGTCAACGTGGCCAGAGCCTCCATGCGCCTCCAGCCGGGTTGCTATACCATGGTGGAGATTCCTGTCATCGACATGTTGCCTGGCGACCGTGAGGAATGGATTCCCCGACTGGTATAAACCAATCTGCTGAGTATGAAAAGAGGTTTTGCCATCATCATCGTCCTGCTGGCAGGATGGTCGTCTTGCGTCAGCCCGACAGACCGGGTTGAAGAGTTGCTTTCACAGATGACCTTGGAAGAGAAATGTGGTCAGCTGACGTGTCCCATCGGCTTTGGCTTTTATGGTAGAGAAGGGGACTCCTTATGGCTGGACGCTTCATTCACGGGGATGATGGACACCCTTCCGCTTGGCTCGTGTTGGGCGGTGCTGCGTGCCGACCCTTGGTCGCGTAAGACCGTGGAGACTGGCCTGCATCCTCGTGAGTCGGCGCGTATGCTGAACCAGATGCAGCGTTATGCGGTGGAACATACCCGTCTCGGCATCCCTTTGCTTTTCTGTGAAGAGACACCTCACGGGCACATGGCGGTGGGCACCACGGTGTTTCCCACCGGCATCGGACAGGCAAGTACTTGGGACCCGTCCCTGCTCGAACAGATGGGCGAGGTGATGGGACGTGAGATCCGTCTGCAAGGGGGACATGTAGGCTATGGCCCGGTGTTGGATATCGCCCGCGACCCGCGTTGGTCACGAGTGGAGGAGACCATGGGAGAGGACCCGTATCTCTCTGGCACCTTGGGGGCTGCGGTGGTACAAGGGATGCAAAAACATGTGGTGGCTACCTTGAAACATCTAGCAGCATACGGCATCCCCGAAGGGGGACATAACGCGGCGACTGCCAATGTGGGCCCTAACCGGCTGATGAGCGACTACCTTCCCTCGTTCGAGAAAGCGGTCAAAGTCGGCCATGCGGGTTCGGTCATGACTTCATACAATACCATCGATGGGGTGCCTTGTACCGCCAATCAATGGTTGCTGGAGGACGTGCTGCGCCAGTCGTGGCAGTTCAAAGGGGTGGTCTTCGCCGACCTTAATGCCATCAACGCCCTCTACGCCACCCATCATGTGGCAACTGACCCAGCTGAGGCAGCAGCATTGGCACTGAAAGCAGGGGTGGATGTTGACTTGGGTGGTTACAACTACGGCGGTTTCCTGATGCAGGCTTTGCAACGGGGATTGGTTACCGAAAAGGAACTCGACCGTTCTGTGCGAAGGGTGCTGCAACTGAAATATGACCTCGGGCTGTTCGAGAATCCTTATGTGGACGAGGATGCCGCTGAGGCAGGAGTAGGTACGGCTGAAAACACCGCGATAGCCCTTCAGGTGGCTCTCGAAGGCGCTGTGCTGCTCAAAAACGATGGCATCCTGCCTTTCACCGATCAAATAAAGAAGGTGGCGGTCATTGGCCCTAATGCTGACAACGTGTATAACCAGTTGGGTGACTACACAGCTCCACAGGACCCCGACAGGGTTGTGACGATGCTCGAAGGCATTCGGTCCAAAGGTAGGGCAGAGACGCTTTATGCCCGAGGCTGTGCGGTGCGTGACGAGGCTCTCGACGGTATCGAGGAGGCCGTGCGTATCGCCCGGTTAGCGGATGCCGTGGTGCTGGTGGTGGGCGGCTCTTCTGCACGCGACTTCAAGACAAACTACGAGGAGACAGGGGCGGCCATCGTCGATAATCGTATTTCCGACATGGACTGCGGTGAGGGCTTCGACCGTTCTTCCTTGAAGCTCTTAGGCAAACAAGAGGCGTTGATGCGTAGTATCTATGCCACTGGCAAACCTGTGGTGACGGTCTATATCCAAGGACGACCGATGGATATGAACCTTGCCGCTGAGCAATCGAATGCACTGTTGACACTCTGGTACCCGGGTATGGAAGGAGGAACGGCTTTGGCCGACATCCTCTGGGGCGACTATAACCCCTCGGGGAGGCTGCCCATCTCCATCCCTCGCTCGGTGGGGCAGATCCCTGTCTATTATTCCCAACCCACAACAGGCGACTATGTGGAGGATTCCTCCAAGCCTCTCTTTCCTTTCGGCTATGGTCTCAGCTACACCCAGTTTGAATATAGCGGCCTCGAGGTCGAAGACTATCAGGCTAACGACACCTTATATAAAATAATTAGCCAGGTCCGCAACACCGGTTCTTTTGCTGGTGACGAGGTGGTGCCCTGTTACATCCGTGACGAGGTGTCTTCAGTGGCTCCCGCCTCCAAACTGCTGAAAGGCTTTCAACGGGTGCCGCTCCAACCTGGCGAGGCACGAGAGGTGGTTTTCTTTATCACCAAGCGTGACCTTTCAGTTTACGACTCACAAACTGGCTGGCATCTTGAGCCAGGAGCTTTCACCGTGATGGTAGGGGGAGGTGACACACCGCTGGAGGGGCGTTTTTTCTTCTCCTATTAACTTCGTTAAAATGTTTTGCTATTTGAAAAATATTCCTTATATTTGCTGCCAAATACGATAGCATCATGGCGGACATGAATCTCGAACCCAGAAAATATCCAGTTGGAATCCAGACCTTTGAGAGGATAAGAAAAGAAAACTATATCTATATCGACAAGACTGATTTGGTCTGGAAGTTGACCAAAGAGAGCCCATACGTTTTCCTGAGCCGTCCCCGCAGGTTCGGCAAAAGCCTGCTTTCCACTACCTTGGTTTCCTATTTCCAAGGACGCAAAGACCTTTTCGAGGGGTTGAAAATCATGGAGCTGGAACAGGATTGGGAAAGCTATCCTGTCATTCATCTTGATGTTAGCGCAGCCAAGGGAAAGCAAAATTCATCAGAATTGCAACGTGCTTTGAAGTTGCAACTGAAACCATTGACTGAAGAATTTGGTTTTGATGCCGATGAACATACCCCTGGGGAAATGCTTTCGGGGTTGATTCGCCGTGCCTACCAAAAGACTGGCATGCAAGTGGCCGTTATCATTGACGAGTATGACGCTCCATTACTAGAGGTGTTGCATGAAGAGGAACTTCTGCCCCAGTTCCGCCGTGTGATGCAGGAGTTCTACCAGCCGCTGAAAGCCAGCGAGGCAATGATCAAGTTCTGCTTCATCACGGGTATCACCAAATTCAGCCAGCTCAGCATCTTCTCCACGATCAACAACTTGCTGAATGTCTCCATGCAACCTGAATATGCGGCCATCTGCGGCATCACAGAGGAAGAACTCACCACCGACATGGCTCCTGACATTGCCATGCTTGCTGAAGTGTATGAATGCACCCCCGAGGAGATGCATGCCAAACTGAAACAACGGTACGACGGCTACCGTTTTTCCAGACAATCCCCCGATATCTACAATCCTTTCAGCCTATTGAAGTGCTTTAATCAAAAGACGATTGCCAACTATTGGTTCGAAAGCGGCACGCCGACCTTCCTCATTCGCCAGATGCAGCATTTCCGAACGGACATCATGGAGATGGAACGCATCGAGGCCTCGGCCTCTTCCTTCGACCGCCCCACCGAAGCCATGACGACCGCCTTGCCGCTGCTTTATCAAAGCGGCTATATCACCATCAAGGATTATGATCGTGAAACGGAATCCTACATCCTTTCGATTCCCAACAAAGAGGTTATGGTGGGTCTTATCGACGGCCTCATCCCGGCTTATATAGGTTTGGATGGCTGTATGGTACAGGACGGTTTCGCCTTGAAGTTCTACCGTGCCTTGCGCAAAGAGGACATGAACACTGCGATGGAGGAGATGAGGGCTTTCCTCGCCGGCATCCCATACGTGGAGGGCTTCAAGAAGAAGCTACAGGAGGCAGCCGCCTCGGAAGGTTTCTATGAATATACCTTCTGGCTGATATTCAACATGATGAATGTGTATGCCCAAACCCAGGTGAAATGCCACGGGGGACGCATCGACTTCGTGGTGAAGCTTCCCAGCACCACCTACGTCTTCGAATTGAAAGTGAACGGCACCGCCCAAGAAGCGCTTGACCAAATCAACAGCAAAGGTTATGCGCTTCCTTACCAAACCGAAAACCGAAAAGTGGTGAAAGTCGGCGTGTTGTTCAACAGAGAGACAATGACGGTGGAGGATTATATCGTCTCGCAATAATTGTGTATGCACTCATTAGTGCCAAGGACTTTTATTAAGATGGAGTTTGCTCCGTCCTGTACTGCTCGTCTAAATTGAACTTCTCAGGGAACTTGGCTTTTACGTCTTTGTAATAGTCCCAAATCTCGGCTAAGTCTTTCTCGTAGTCACCGGTGGGGTAGAAGATTCTTTCGATGCCGCAATATCGTTTCTGGTAGTCGATGAAACCCAGGATGACGGGCACATGGGCGCCTTCGGCGATGACATAAAATCCTTTTTTCCAGTGATTTACCTTCTTGCGTGTGCCTTCGGGACAGATGATGAGATGGGTGTTTTGGTTTTTGCTGAACATGTCAATCATCTGTTCCACTAAGTGGTTCTGTTTGCCGCGGTCCACTGGGATGCCGCCCACTTTCTTGAGGATCCAGCCAAGGACGGGCTTGAAGAACTCTTTTTTGATCATCACCTTAAAGGGAATGTCGTAGTACCAGTAAAAGCAAAGCCCCACGAAGAAATCCTCCATGGCGGTGTGGGGAGCGACGATACAGACGGCATTGCCAAGGTCGGCAGGGGCTTGGTTGACAACCTTCCACCTGCCGACCTTGAAGCCAAGTTTGGCAATCGATTTCTTGATTCCCATGATATTGATTACCAGATGGTTGCTCTTTCTTCTGGAGCGATATACATCTTGTTGTCGGGTTGGATGTCGAATGCCTCATAGAAATGCGGCATGGAGCCAAGGGTACGGTTCACGCGGGCTTCCGCCGGTGAGTGGACGTCTTCCTTGATGCGACGTTCGAGGGCTTTGTCACGGATGTTGTTACGCCAGATGGTGCCATAGCTGATGAAGAAGCGTTGGGCAGGGGTGAAGCCGTCGATGCTTTTGTTGGCTTTGGCTTCGTCAGTCATCTGATAAGCATCCCAAGCGATGTTAAGGCCGCCGAGGTCAGCGATGTTCTCGCCGAGGGTGAGCTGGCCGTTGATATGATGTCCTCTCAGCTCGAACTCATCGAAGAGCTTGACTAACTGGGCGGTGCGCTCGTTGAACTTCACGGCGTCTTCTTCCGTCCACCAGTCGTTGAGGTTGCCTTTTTCGTCGTATTTGCGTCCTTGGTCGTCGAAGCCGTGAGTCATTTCATGGCCGATGACCACGCCGATGCCACCATAGTTGACCGCGTCGTCGGCGTCGGGGTTGAAGAACGGAGGCTGAAGGATGGCGGCAGGGAACACAATCTCGTTCATGTCGGGGCTATAGTAGGCGTTGACGGTTTGCGGGGTCATGAACCACTCGTCTTTGTCAACGGGTTTGCCGATCTTTGCCATCTCGCGGGCGTTCTCGAAGAGGATCACTTTGTGATAGTTCTTGAAATATGACTCGTTTGTGATGTCGAGGCCCTCGTAGTCTTTCCATTTGTCGGGATAGCCGACCTTCACGTTGACACAGTCGAGTTTGTAAATGGCTTTTTCCTTGGTTTCGTCGCTCATCCAGTCGAGTTTCTTGATGCGTTCTCCGAGGGCGACTTTGAGGTTGCCGATGAGATTCACCATCTTCTCTTTGGACTCAGCGGGGAAGTATTTCTCCACATAGAGCTGGCCAATGGCTTCGCCGAGGCATCCTGAGGTGGCATTGAGTACACGACGCCAGCGAGGCTGTTGCACTTCCTGGCCGTAGAGATAGTTGCTGTAGAAGTTGAAGTCCTCTTTGTCGAGATCCTCGCTCAGCAAACTGGCGCTGTTGGTGATGACCTTCCATTTCAGGTAGTCCTTGATGGTGTTCAGGTCGGTCTTGCGGATGATGCCATCCATGGCAGTGATGAAGTCGGGCATGCCCACGTTGAGGCTGTCGAAGGCAGGGGCACCTGCGTTATTGAAATACTCGCCCCAGTTGAAGTTAGGTGTGGACTTTTGAAGCTCGGCGACGGTGCGCTTGTTATAGGTGCGGTCAGGGTCGCGGCGTTCCACACGGGTAAGAGAGTTCTTGGCGAGGCTGGTCTCGAAGGTAAGGATGGTGTTGGCTTTCGTATTAGCTTCATCGGCTTTTTCACCTGTGAGTTGGAACATGTTGGATACATGCTCAACGAACTTGTCGCGCATTTCTTGGTTCTCTTCACCGAAATAATAGTCACGGTCGGGGAGGCTCAACCCACCTTGGAAGAGGTGCATGATGACTTGGCTGGCGTTTTTCGGGTCGGTGCTGGGGCCGGCGTTGAAGAAACCGCCGAAGCCATTGGAATGGAGGTCGCCGAGCAAGCTTGCTAACTGCGACTTGTCAGTAATGCCGTCGATCTGCGCAAAGTAGGGGATAAGCTCCCGATAACCACGTTTGTTGATGGCTATGGTGTCCATGCCCGCGTTGTAGAAGTCGCGGATTTTCTGTGACATGCTGCCAGGGGCGGCGTTTGTGTCTTTGGAAGCCTCGTCGATGATGTCTTGGATGAGCTTCTCGTTGCGTTGGTCAATCTCAGTGAAAGCCCCGTAGGTGGTGTATTCCTCTGGGATTGGGTTGTTTTTCAACCAGTTGTTGTTGGCATAACGGAAGAAGTCATCCGCTGGATTCACACTGAGATCCATGTTGCTCAACTCAATGGCAGGCACGATGTTTTTTTGTTCTTGATTTTGTTCTTTTTCTTTTGTCGTGCAGCCGGTAATCATTGTTCCTGCTACCATCATAGCAATTAATACTTTTTTTCTCATGTTACAAAAATATGTGTTTTTCAATTGTTTCAGATTCAAAAACCTCTCACCTCTTAAAGGTCTCCCTCCAGCCGTAGTTCCATCTGTAGTTTCCGCAGCTCGGGGTGTGCCTGAACCAACTTCTCAAATTTTTCTTTGTCGGTATAGGCCTCAATTTCAGCGGGTTTCTCCATCAGTTCGGGAACCAGGGTGTATTGGTTGTTGTGTAAAGTGTTTTTGAGATGACTTTTCAAAGAGCTCATGCCTTCGGTGTCGTTCTCAAACAGCATATTGTCAACGTTGAAATGGATTTCGAAATTCGGTTTCAGCTGGGGCTTGTATTTCCCCAAGCCAGCTGCGAAGTTTGGTGAAATCTTCTTGTATTTGTTGACAAATTCGTACCATGACTCTTCAAGCTGTTGCTGCGTGAAGGGAGAGTCCCAGGTGGGTTCTTCATCTTCGTCCTTTTTGGTGGCTTCCGCTAAGGAGTTGGTGATGGAGATCGTACTTGATCCTCCACGAGCACGGGGGCGGGGAGAGGTGGAAACGTTCTGCGTAGAAGGCTGTTGGGTGGTCGGTATTGAGACCGTTGGGGTCGAAGCTGGGGTAGATATTGTTGGGTTAGAAGTTGCTGGGTTAGATCCTGTTGGGTTAGAAGTTACTGGGTTAGATCCTGTTGGGTTAGATACTGTTGGGTTAGAAGTTACTGGGTTAGATACTGTTGGGGTTGATTTTATTGGTGTCGAAGTTACTGGGTTTGAAGTTGTTGGGTTAGACGATGTGGGTTTTGATGCCGTTGGGGTGGGTTGTGAGGTGGGATTCGAGACAGGCGGATTAACTCCGCCCTGCGTAGGGTTTGGCGTTGCCTGTATTAACGTGGTCATTTTCATCAGGTTGACTTCTAAGTGAAGTCGTTTGTTGCTGCTGCTCCGATAATTGATATCGCATTGGTCGTTGAGGTCCAAAGCCTTAATGAGGAAGGGCAGGGGACAGCGTTGCGCCTGATTGATATAACGTTGCCGGAGCTGTTCGCTGACCTCCAAGAGTTGGGTTGTGGCCGAGTCTTTGCTCACCATCAGGCTTCTCAAATGATTGCCCATGCCTGAGATGAAATGTTGAGGCTCGAAGCCTTTGCTGATGATGTCGTTGAGAAGCAGCAAGATATCACTGGTATTCCCTTGAAGCATGTCATCCACAATCTTAAAATAATAGTCATAGTCGAGAACGTTGAGATTCTCGATGACAGACTGATAGGTGATCTCTTTTCCGGAGAAACTGACCATCTGGTCGAAGATCGACAAAGCGTCACGAAGGGCTCCATCCGCCTTTTGGGCGATGATGTTTAAAGCTTCCGGTTCCGCATGGATGCCTTCCATCGCCGCCACATGAGCCAGATGCTTCTCAATGTCTTCTATGGTAATGCGCTTGAAATCAAATATCTGGCATCTTGAGAGGATGGTCGGGATGATTTTGTGCTTCTCGGTGGTGGCCAGAATGAACTTCGCATACTCGGGCGGCTCTTCCAAGGTCTTCAAGAAGGCGTTGAAAGCAGCAGTACTGAGCATGTGGACCTCATCGATGATATAGACTTTGTATTGGCCGATCTGCGGAGGAATCCTTACCTGCTCCACCAGATTCCTGATGTCATCCACCGAGTTGTTCGATGCCGCATCAAGCTCATAGATGTTGAATGAAGCGTTGTTGTTGAAAGCCCGGCACGACTCGCACTCATCACAAGCCTCCATGTTCTCAGTGGGATGAAGGCAGTTGATGGTCTTGGCCATGATACGGGCGCAAGTGGTCTTGCCAACACCTCGGGGACCGCAAAACAAGAAAGCTTGCGCCAACGTGTTGTTGCGGATGGCGTTTTTCAAAGTGGTTGTGATTGACTGTTGCCCAACCACCGTGTCAAAAGTGACAGGCCTATATTTTCTCGCTGATACGATGAAATTATCCATGAATTCTTCTTATAAAAATGAATCTACAAAGATAGACTTTTTTTTGCTGCCTTTTGATGATAATCCGTTTTTTTTCTTTATGTTTGCTCAATAATTTGACGGATATGCTGATTCTCGTTCCCAAAATAACCAACCGGCTGCATTATATTATTGATTTCATCTTCCGGGAGAGGATGGGGGTGCCTTTTAATCTGACTACCGACAAGACCATGTTCCGGGACTTCGACGGGCTTAAAATGAGCTATGGCGACAACCCTTTGTGGGATGAGCCTTTCCAGAAATCAGTGCGCCTCCTCTTTGAACGTGATATCTGTGAACAGGATCTTAAATCATTTGACTTTCTGGATGTTAAAGCCATGTTTCCTGTCTATGGACAGCGTTCCATCATGCCTTTTGATGTGTTTGCCGCATCGTTCTATTTGATTTCACGCTATGAGGAGTATCTCCCTCAAATCAGAGACCAGTACGGACGGTTCAAGCCGGAGTCTTCCTGCCTGTTCCAACTTGGGATACTGGCTAAACCCGTCGTCGATCTCTGGGTGATGGAACTGGCCAAACGCCTTCATCTCGAAGACAAAATGGCCACAAGGAAATACCATTTCCAAGCTACATACGATGTGGATGCGGCTTGGGCATACCTTCACAAAGGCTTTTTCCGTACCGTGGGTGGGTATCTGAAAGACCTCTCGACAGGGGATATGGAGGAGATGCGAAGAAGAAACCGCGTGCTTTTTAAACATGAAAAGGATCCCTTTGACAGCTTTGATTTCCAATTCCAACTGCAAGAGGAGTTCCACCTGAAACCTATCTATTTTATCCATTGTGGCGATTATGACACCAACGACAAAAGTATCTCCATCCGCAAAGATGACTTTAGAACATTAATTAAGGATATCGGAGACCACGCGGATGTGGGCATCCATCCCTCTTTCTCATCCTACCTCGATCCAGTGAGGCTGAAAGAGGAAGTGGACCGACTGTCAAGTGTGCTGAATAGAGAAGTAACCAAGAGCCGACAGCATTTTTTGAGAATGACATTACCACGTAGTTATCAGCGACTTATAGAGCTTGATATAAAGGATGACTTTACTATGGGTTACGCCTCACAAGTGGGGTTCCGTGCAGGCGTTGCCGTGCCTTTTCGCTTCTATGACCTCGAAAACGATGTCACCACTTCCTTAACCATCCATCCTTTTGCCGTGATGGATGGAACACTACGTGATTACCTAAACGTCAATATTAAAGACTCTTATGATATTATAACTAAAGTAATAGATGAAGTAAAAAATGTGAATGGAACCTTCATCTTTTTAACGCATAATGAGACCCTTGGCGGACAAAAACGATGGGCTGGATGGCCCGATTTGTATCGCCGTATTTTGGAATATGGCGTATGATCACCTATCTTACATACGAAGAAATCGACAAAAAACGCTGGGATGATTGCATCGAACATGCGGTCAACGGGCTTGTCTATGCTTGGTCGTGGTATCTCGATGTGGTGCATCCTGGATGGGAAGCATTGGTTGAGATGGATGGCGATAACTATCTTAGTGTCATGCCTATAACACGAAAAAGAAAATTCTTTATCCCTTATCTTTGCCAGCCTTTTTTTGTGCAACAGTTAGGCGTTTTTTCCCGTTACCAGGTGACCGCTGAAACCACGTCCTCTTTCTTGCATGCCATCCCGAAAAAGTATCTCTTGATTGAGATTCGATTGAACGAACATAACCCTATCCCCAAAGAGATGTTGGGCGTGGATTTTCATCGTAATCATTTGCTCGATTTGAATCATGATTATGATTATTTATTTTCTCATTATCATGAAAATACGAGGCGTAATCTAAAGAAATCCTTGAATCATAGTCTTCGCTTTGTTTCCTTGAATGAACTGCATCCGATAGTGTCTCTTTTCCGTGAAGACCGCGGTGCCAAGCTGAGTCACTGGGGGGATGCAGAATACGCCCGTCTTGAACAATTGTCAGCTGTTGCTTTATCTTCAAGTAATGCTTTCATTTACGCTATTCAATCCATTGATAATGATAAAATTATATGTGGTGCTTTATTTCTTGTATATAAGCAACGTATTACCTTTCTTTTTTCAGGAAATAGTGTAGCCGGTAAAGCTTGTCAAGCTATGACTTTTCTGCTTGATTCGGTGATTAAGTCTTTTTCGCAGCAGCCCATGTTTTTGGATTTTGAGGGTTCTGACGATGATCAGCTGGCTCGTTTTTATCATGGGTTTGGTGCTGAGGTGGTGTCATATCCCGGTTATACTTATCACCTATTTCTATAGATGTTAAGAAAAAATTCTATTTTTCTTTTTATTATTTGGATTTTGTTGTAATTTTGTGTCAAACATTTGCATTATGGTTGACATTATTAATTTTGAGAATCAAGACAGCCTTTTCAATCATCTGCTGTCAGAAATCCGTGACGTGAACATCCAACAGGATCGTTTGCGTTTTCGTCGTAATTTGGAACGGATTGGTGAAATCATGGCTTACGAGATTAGCAAGACCATGGAGTATGAAGTTAAAGAAGTGGTTACTCCTTTGGGTGTCAAGGAAGTACGTGTGCTTTCAGAACAACCTGTGTTGGCCACTATTCTTCGTGCTGGACTTCCTTTTCATCATGGGATGCTGAACATGTTTGATCATGCCGACAATGCCTTTATCGCTGCCTATCGAAAGTATGACAAAGATGACGACTCGGAGATCAGAGTGGAGTATTTCTCGTCGCCTGATTTGGATGGCCGGGTGTTGGTAGTCTGTGATCCTCTGCTGGCTACTGGGGAGTCGCTTGTGAAGACCATTGAAGGTTTATTGGGTGATTATCAGGAGCCTAAGCATATCCATATTGCCGTTGCTGTAGCCTCGTTGGATGGCCTGGAGCATGTGCGTAGCCGCATGTCGCGTAAACCCGTGACTATTTGGGTGGGCTCAGTGGACGACGAGTTGACGGCAAGAGCATACGTCGTTCCTGGTCTGGGCGACGCTGGTGACCTTGCTTTCGGTGAGAAACATAGTTAATTTATTAAATCCTAATACTTTACATCATGAGTCGTGATGGTTTTGGATCCAAGTTAGGAATCATCGCCGCCGCTGCTGGTTCTGCGGTGGGACTGGGTAATATCTACCGTTTCCCCTGTGAATTGGGCAACAACGGAGGAGGGGCTTTCTTGATAGTTTATCTCCTTATCGTTTTGTGCCTCGGCGTTCCCGTGATGCTCAGTGAGTTTGTCATCGGCCGACGGACACAGAAAAACCCCATTGGAGCTTTCAGGATGCTGCGCCCCCGTTCGGGATGGCCTTTCCTTGGCTATATGGGCGTGCTTTGCGCTTTTATCATCATGGCATTCTACTCCACGGTGGCTGGCTGGACGCTTGAGTATATCATCAAAGCAGTTGGAAACCAGTTCCATGGTCGTGATCTCGCTACCATCGAAGCGGATTTCGCTGCCTTCCATAATATAGGTTGGAAAAACGTCTTGTGGCAAGGCATCTTTATTCTTCTTACTGGTTTTGTGGTGTTTAAGGGCGTCTCGGAAGGTATCGAGAAATATACCAAGGTCCTGATGCCGGTTTTAGTGGTGATTCTCATCGTCTTGGGTGTGCGTTCTGTCACCTTGCCAGGCGCTAACGATGGACTCCGTTTCTTGTTCAAACCTGACTTCTCAAAAATCACCGGACCGGTGATGATCAGCGCGTTAGGCCAGGCGTTCTTCTCCCTCAGCATGGGAATGGGAGTGCTGATTACCTACGGATCTTATATCCGGAAAGACGACAATATGACCACCACAGCCTTGTCGGTTACGCTGGCCGACACTCTGGTGGCCGTGCTGGCTGGCATCGTGATTTTTCCAGCGGCTTTCTCATTTGGCATCCAACCAACAGCAGGTATGGGGTTGGTATTCAACACACTGCCTATGATTTTCAACCAGATGTCAGGGGGATATTTCTTCTGTATCATCTTCTTCGTGCTGCTTGCCGTGGCTGCCTTGACTTCCACCATCTCTTTGCTGGAGGTGATTGTTGCCTATCTGGTGGAGGAGCTTCACCTTTCCCGTCGATGGGCCACGGTTCTCGCATCGCTGGGCTGCATGGCGGTTGGTGTGTTTGCCTCTTTGAGCCTCAAAGACGGTAGCGGATTCACCATTGGTGGCCTTTCCTTCTTCGACAGCCTCGATTTCCTCTCCGCCAAAATCTTGCTTCCTCTTGGCGCTTTGTTCATCGTCATCTTTGTGGGTTGGATTATGGGTAAGAAAGAGTTTGATGCCGAAATCACCAACGAAGGGAAACTGAAACTCTCTATTAAGAGTGCCATTTTCTTTATTATCAAGTACTTGGCTCCCGTTGCCATCGCCGTAATCTTCGTCACGGGACTCATTTGACCCTTTGCTCAAACTTGCTTGATAATAGAGTGCCTCACCCCCCAGCCCCCTTTCCATGGCGGAGAGGGGGAGCGTACTACCCTGGTTCTGTTCTACCGAGCTTTAACCCCTAACGGGGTACCTTTACCTCAAGCGGGGTTTCTCAAACCTCAAACGGGGTTCCTCAAACCTCAAACGGGATTTCTCAAACCTCAAACGGGGTTCCTCTAACTATTAACGGGGTTCTTCTAACCTCAAAAAACAAGGTATCGCTCCAACAAGGGATTCACCTCGCCGATGATTTCCCTTAGCTGTTTCCAGCTGGTAATCATTCCCTTACGCTCCCGATGGTTTACAATGGCTTTCACCTGTTCGTATTCAAGATAAGGATGACGGAGTAACGTCTTGAACTCATCTTGGTTGACGTTGATGGTTTGTAATTCTTTGATATTGATTGTGATATATGGTTTGACGGTCTCGAATCTCGCAGTGTCCATGCCTTTGATTTCAAAAAGTTGTTCCATGGAGACAAAACCGCCAAGACGGTTGCGGTAGCGGTGGATGCGACTGGCCATGGTGGCCCCGATTTGTGGAAGCGCAAGTAGTTCCGTTGAATCGGCTTGGTTGATATCAATAGGAGCCAGGGGCACTTTTTGAGTGGCATGATGGGTGGTTTCGGATGCGGTGCGGGATTCTTTGTGCGGTTTCTTATGTTGAAATTGCTGGGGCTTTGTCTCGGTATAGTTGTGATAGTAGGTCTTTTCATTTGGTTCCTGTTTTTTGTTATATGTTATGTTGTCAGGAGTTTTAGACTCTTGTAGTGACTGCTGTTGTTCTTGCTGCCGTAGAAGGGCATCTTGTACCGCCAACAGGGAATCCAGTCGGTGAAAGGCCATCATATCTTTTCTTGAGAGCTTTATCATTGGACGAAAGATGCTGAAACCTAATAAGATAACAATCATTGAGAGAAGGCTGATGACGGCGATGCGTTCTCCTTTGTTGAGAACAATGAGTCCTTTGTTGATTTTTCTTTTTGTGGAAGCCATGACAATTGAAATTTGGTGTTGCAAATATATAATAAATGATTGAAATATTACAAAATTATGAAAATAATAACAACTAAAAAAATCCATGCGGTGAATAGAGAAAAAATGTAACTTTGCAAGTTATTTTGTAATAGACAGATTCATGAGAAAGATTGTCATTTTGTTGGTTGGCTTGTTTATGGCGATGGCGTTGCCAAGTCGTGCGGCGTATCTGTTGATTCCGATGGATAACACGCAGACAAACCATCTGAAAGCATACGGCGTAGCCTATTTTGTCTTGCAACGCGAGGTGGAAATCAGCTGGCTGTTGAATTATAAGGGGGGCAGTTACTTGATTCCCTATCACGAGATGTTTGAGAAAGAATGCAAGATGCGCAGTGTGTCGTATCAGGTCATCGCGGATGCCCAAGCGGATGCCATTTTGGCTCAGATTGCCGACCCTGGGGTCAACATGGACGAGATGAAGCTGCAAAAAGTGCCGAAGGTGGCGGTATATGCCCCCAAGAACTCCCTTCCATGGGATGATGCGGTGACACTGGTGCTCACCTACGCCGAGATTCCTTACGATGTGCTTTACGATGACGAGGTGTTGCAAGGGATGCTGCCTTCCTATGACTGGCTGCACCTGCATCATGAAGACTTCACGGGGCAATATGGGAAGTTCTGGGCTAGATACCATAACTACCCTTGGTATCAGGAGGATGTGAAACTGCAACAAGCCACCGCTGAGCGTTGGGGATTCTCAAAAGTCTCACAGCTGAAGCTGGCCGTGGCCAAAAAAATCCGCGAATTTGTCGCAGGAGGTGGTTATATGTTTGCCATGTGTTCCGCTCCCGACAGCTATGACATCGCTCTTGCCGCTGAAGGACTCGACATCTGTGACTATATGTTCGACGGGGATCCAATCCATCCTGGTGATCCTCAGCGCTTGAACTATGATAACTGCTTCGCATTCACCGACTTCTCTGTGTCTATTAACCCTCAGGAATATGAAGTCTCTAATATCGATGTGCCTGTGGAACGGGCTCGTACCGTGAAGGAAAGTAACGATTTCTTCCTGTTGTTCGACTTCTCAGCCAAATGGGATCCCGTGCCTACCATGCTGACCCAGTGTCATGAACGCCTCATCAAAGGCTTCATGGGGCAGACCACAGCCTTCAGAAAAGCTTACGTCAAACCCAGTGTCATTGTGCTGGGCGACAATGCGGCTTTCGATGAAGACCGTTACATCCATGGTAATTTCGGGAATGGCTTCTGGACCTTCCTGGGAGGACATGATCCTGAAGATTACAGACATATCGTGGGTGACCCGCCAACGGAGTTGGACATGTGCCCGAATTCTCCTGGATATCGGTTGATTTTGAATAATATCTTATTCCCTGCCGCCAAGAAAAAAGAGCAAAAAACATAAAAATCACCTTATTTTATGGCGAGCTACGTTTTTTTTCGCTAAATTTGTCCGTTTTTTTCAAGCTAAAGGAAATATTTCTAATTAAACTAAATTTCTAATATGAAAAAGTACTTACTCAGTATGTTAGCCTTGATGCTCGGTGTCGGCTTTTTGACTGCCGGCCCGGTGGATGTCAATAAGGCTAAAATGGTTGGACAACAGTTTGCCCAAACCTCCATGCAAACAAGAGGCACTGACCTCGAACTCGTTTATGCTCCTGTAATGGATAAAGGAGATGCCGCATTCTATGTATTCAACATTGGCCAAGAGGGTTATGTCGTCGTCTCTGGTGATGACTTCTACCGCCCTGTCATTGGTTATTCCAACTCAAACGTCTTCGATCCCACTAACCCTGGTTTGGCTTATTACCTCAAAACCATCCAAGAGGGCAGAAATTCGGTGAGCACTGGGATGCCTACCCCTGATGTCGCTGCCGAATGGGAAATGGTTTTGAATGAAGGCCGTTTGATGTCGAAAAACGGTGGTCGTGGCGTGGATTACCTCTGCCAGACCAAATGGGACCAGAAATATCCCTATAACTACTATTGCCCCGCATACGCTGGCGGCTCAGGAGGCCATTTTTATGTGGGCTGCGTGGCTACTGCCATGGCTCAGATTATGAAACGTTGGAATCACCCGCTTCAGGGTCAAGGCTCTCACACCTATACCTCTCAAGCTCACCCCACTCCTGGCGGTGTCCCCTCACATACCTTGACCGCTAACTTTGGCGCCACCACCTACGACTGGGATAACATGCCCGTGAGCATTAACTCATCTTCTCCACAAGTTGAGATTGACGCTGTGGCTACCCTGATGTTCCATTGCGCTGTCGCTGTGGATATGGACTGGGATTATGACGGCTCTGGCTCGAACAGCCTGTTAGCCTCACAGGTGATCTCTACCTATTTCAGATATACCAATCAAGCTGCGTATCAGAGAAGAGCGAATTTTGGTGCCGCTGTCTGGGCTCAGAAAGTGAAAGAGTCTTTGGATATGGGCTGGCCTCTGCTTTATTCCGGTACGGAGGAAGGTGCTCCTTACGGCCACGCTTTCGTGCTTGATGGTTATAATGACAATGACTTCTACCACTTCAACTGGGGCTGGAGCGGCAGCGGTGATGACTGGTTCACCTTTGAAACCCAAGATTACCATGTGAACGACGGCGCTATCTTCAACTTTGTCCCCGCCGAGATTTACAATAACACCCCTCAGAATCCTACCAACCTCACCGTGACCCCCGCCTCTGACACCGAATTGAGCGCCACCTTGACTTGGGTCAATCCTACCAAGAACCTGAACAACCAGAACCTTAGTGGTATCGACCATATCGTCGTCATGCGTAACAATGAAGTGATCGCTACCCTCCCGAATGCCAATCCTGGTGCGACGATGACTTACGTTGACAACGAGGTTCCCCGTTATGATTATTTCACCTATCATGTCTATGCAGTCAGCAATGGTGCCCATGGCAAGATCAACCATTCTGATCCTGTGGGCTTTGGACCAACCTGCAATTGGACGCTCATGATGACTTCTACCCATGCTCAAGGCTGGCGTGGTGGCTCGGTGACGATTTGCAACGCCGCTGGCACCGAAATCAAAACCTGCACCACTACCTCCTCAAGCCCCGCTTCCGTGCCTGTAAGCCTTCCAATCGGTCACGTCTTCTTTGTCTGGAATGCTCCTACCGCTGAAGTGCCAAGCATGAATATCATCCTGAAAGATTCTCAAAATAACTCGGTCTTCACGTTCTCGGGCTCTTCAAACGACCTCGCAGAAGGCGTGATTTTCAGTACGAATAACGGTTGTGGCAATCCACAAGGCGTCAGCGTGCCGACTAACTTGGTGGCAGTTCGTGACGAGAACAATCCCAACGACATCAACGTCTCCTGGAATGGTGTCGCAGAGGAAGGTTATGGCTATAACGTCTATCGTGATGGTATTTTGAACCATACAGTGATTGAGGGTACCTCTTTTGTGGATCATAACGCTCCTATGGGTGGCCACTGCTATTATGTGGTCTTCCTCAGCTTGGGTGGTGAAAACATGGAGGCATCCAACGAATCCTGCGCTAATGCTGGTGATGGCTGCTATCCTGCTACCAATTTGGATGTGGAAGTAACACCTCAGCATAAGCTCAAAGTGGTGTGGGAAAGACCTGAAGTCTCCGATGGCCTCTCTGGTTTCTATATCTACCGCAAAGGTGCGAATGATGAGGATTATGTGAAGATCAAGACCGCTGGATCCTCAGCAACCAATTATACGGACGCTGGTTTGACTCAAGAGGGCTATTATAATTACAAGGTGGTGGCTTATTACCATAGCATCGAATGCTATTCCGCTCCCGCTGCCTGGGTTAATGACCCCAACCAGTTCTATGTCACTGCTTATTTCGATCCTACAGGATTGGGTGAGTCCGTCGCTCATAACGTCAACTTGTTCCCGAATCCTACCAAGGACAGCTTCACCATCGAAGGCGATGAGCTTCAGGAAGTGATGGTCTATAACACGGTGGGACAAATGGTTCACAGCAGCCGTTGCCAAGGCAATAGCACCGTGATTAACCTCAGCGATGTCGAATCAGGCCTTTACATGGTCAGAGTCATCACCGCAAACGGTGAAACTACCAAGAAACTGTCGGTGATTCGATAAGAACACAGAATACAGAAAACAAAAGGCGGAGCCCCTTGCAAAAAGTAGGCTCCGCCTTTTTTATTTCTCAACTCTCAATGCTCACTTCTTCTCCCAAACCTCAAACCGGTATGAGTAATCTACCTGCGGGTCGTCGTCGATGACTTCCAACTCAATCAGGTTCCAGTTCTCGAAGTTGATGAAAGGGAAGTAAGTGTCTGCCTCAAAGTTTCTGTCAATTCGGGTGAGATAAAGATAATCTGCTTTCGGAAGGAGCTGCTCGTAGATGCTGCCTCCGCCGATGACAAACACTTCCTCTTCGTCACTGACAAGCGCTAACGCCTCTTGGATGGAATGGGCTAACTCAAAACCCTCTGGCTCTTGCTCAAGACGGGAGGAGATGATGATGTTGCGGCGATGTGGTAGCGGTCGTTGTCCCGGAAGCGACTTCCAAGTGTTATAACCCATGATGACCGCGTGCCCTAAGGTTACCGCCTTAAAATGTTTCATGTCGTTGCTGATGTGCCAAATCAGCTGGTTGTCTTTGCCGATAGCCCTGTTTTTGGCCATCGCCACAATAATAGATAACGTCATATCTCTAAATTATCAATTCTCAATTAAACGGATACCTCTCCCTTGATGGTCGGCCAAGGATCATAATTAATTAAGGTGAAATCCTCGTATTGGAAACCGCAGATGTCTTTTACCTCGGGGTTAAGTTGCATGGTGGGCAACGGGCGAGGACTCCTTGAAAGTTGTGTTTTTACTTGTTCTATATGATTATTGTAAATATGTACATCTCCAAAGGTGTGGATGAACTCACCGGGTTGCAAGCCGCATACCTGTGCCATCATCAAGGTGAGCAGGGCGTATGAGGCGATGTTGAACGGAACGCCAAGGAAGACATCCGCACTGCGTTGGTAGAGCTGACAGGAGAGTCTTCCTTCCACCACGTAAAACTGGAAAAAGGCGTGGCAGGGAGGAAGGGCGGCTTTGCCGTTGCGGACATTGGCGGCAAAATCTTTCTCGTGTTCATCAGGAAGCACCGAAGGGTTCCATGCCGTCACGATATGGCGACGACTATTGGGGTTTTCTTGGATGCTTTTCACCACGTCCTTGATTTGGTCGATGCCTTCGTCGTTCCAGTTGCGCCATTGTGCGCCATAAACAGGTCCGAGGTCGCCATTCGGGTCAGCCCATTCATCCCAGATGCTGACCTTGTGGTCATGCAAATATTGGATGTTGGTGTCGCCGTTGAGCATCCAGAGCAGTTCATAGATGATTGATTTCAGATGCACCTTCTTGGTGGTCACCAAAGGAAACCCTTCGGAGAGGTCAAAACGCATCTGGTACCCGAACACGCTGATGGTGCCTGTTCCCGTGCGGTCGCCTTTTTGCACGCCGTGGTCAAGGATATGTTGTAAGAGGTCGAGGTATTGCTTCATCGTTTACGCCTGTTCAGGATGGTGTTTGTATTTGAACAGGATGGCGAACAAGATGCCTACCACAAGGGCAAAGGCGGCGAAGACGTACCATGCGGTTGACCAGCCACCCATCACGTTGAAATTCGGGTCGGCAGTTGATGGGTTGAATACGAAATGATTCACCACAGCTTGCGCACAGAAAGAACCGATCGTAGCACCCAAACCATTGGTCATCATCATGAATACTCCTTGCGCACTTGACCGGATGCTTTCATCCGTGTTCTGGTCCACAAAGAGCGATCCGCTGATGTTGAAAAAGTCGAAAGCCACGCCATAAACAATCATCGAGAGGATTAACAGCACCAAACCGAATCCTGTCGGACTGCCCGCACCGAGGAAGAAGAAACGTAGAGCCCAAGCGATAAAGGCGATAAGCATCACCTTCTTGATGCCGAATCTCTTTAAGAAAAATGGAATGAGCAGGATGCATAAGGTCTCCGATACCTGTGAGATGGAGGAGAGGAACACGTTGTTTTTCACCGCGAAAGCATTTGCGTATTGAGGGTCAGTTCCAAAGGCGTCAAGGAATGGTGTGGCAAAGCCGTTGGTAACCTGAAGGCACATGCCCAACAGGAACGAGAAGATGAAAAACACACACATCTTGCCGTCTTTAAAAAGTGAGAAGGCGCGGAGTCCAAAGGTGTCCACAAACGATGAGCCTTTGGCAGTCTTGTTCACGGGACAGTTCGGTAAGGTAAAGGCATATACAGCCAGAATGATGCCCCAAGCGGCGGAGATGAACAGCTGCATGTAATTGTCTTTGAATCCAGTGAAGTTGACAATCCACATGGAGAGAATGAATCCAATGGTTCCAAACACCCGGATAGGAGGGAAGGCCTTTACCGTGTCTAATCCGGCTTGAGTCAACGCATTGTATGACACGGAGTTACCTAATGCTATAGTTGGCATGAAAAAGGCTACACTCAACGCATAATAGGGAAAAATCTGTCCGAAGGTGACTTCGTTGCCGTACTTCATGCCCATATATCCAGCCAATGCCATGAAGACCGCCGCCAGGAAATGACAGATGCCTAACATCTTTTGCGCCGGCACCCAACGGTCCGCAATGATGCCGATGAGTGTGGGCATGAATAGTGACACGATACCTTGGATGGCAAAAAACTTTCCGATATGAGCCCCCATGCCAATACGGCCTAAATAAATACCCAAAGAACATAAATAAGCTCCCCAAACCGCAAAGATCAGGAAGTTCATCACAATCAGTCTGAATTTAATACCTTTCATATAGATTAAAGTTTAGTTAGAATTCAAAATTTATTGGTTTTTTTCATTGATAATATCACGAAGCTCAGCGGCTTTCTCGTAGTTTTCCTCGTCAATGGCCATCTGCAAGAGTTGCTGAAGCTGGTCAAGTGTCAGGTTCTCCAGCGTCTCGTATTTGTTGAGGAACTCGTCGATGCTGCCTCCTAAAGTGTCGTCGGATTCCAAAGGCTCTTTGTCCTTGTCGTCGGGGTTGCCCTCCATGTCTTTCACCTCGTCCATCTCGATGCCCGCCTCTTCCATCACGTTTTCGTAAGCAGAGATGGGACAATGGAACCTGACCGCCAACGCGATGGCATCGGAAGGACGCGAGTCAATCATGGAAATGTCATCGCCTTGCTTGCAGACCAGCATCGCATAAAAGACCCCCTCACGAAACCTGGTGATGACAACCTCTAATAGCTCCACACTGTAATGCTCCGCAAAACGCTTGAACAAGTCATGGGTGAGGGGACGCGATGAAGGAGTGTCCTCTAAGCCCAGTGCGATGGACTGAGCCTCATTGTTGCCAATGACAATCGGTAAACGACGGGTTGAATGCTTGTCGCCCAAAATCAACACGTAGGCCCCACTTTGCGACTCACTGTACAAAAGTCCTTTGATCTCTAATGCAATTTTATTCATTTTCAAAAAGATAGCTTGTGTTGGTATCTATTCCCCTTCAAATGACAAAATTAGAGACATTTCTTGACTTTTCCAAGAAAAAAAAAGATTCGCATTTTTTTTAAAAAATGTTTTTGCTTTTTTGGATTTGTTCATAATTTTGTCTCCTTAAACGTAACTTTGGAATCTTGGTATTAGAAATTTGTAATTCATTTATGTATAACTTAATTAAATTTCTATGAGTCTCTCAGTCGTTTATTGGGTGCTTGCCGCCTCAATTTTGGCGCTTGCATTCGCTTTCTTCTTCTACAAATCCATGATGAAAGAAGACGAAGGCACTGATTTAATGAAGAAGATCGCCGCACATGTTCGTAAAGGTGCTATGGCCTACTTGAAACAGCAGTACAAGGTGGTCATCATCGTATTTATCGTGCTGGCGATTGTGTTTTTTGTCATGAGCCTGTTCCATTTACAGAACGGCATTGTGTGGTTCGCCTTCCTCACCGGTGGTTTCTTCTCTGGCTTGGCGGGTTTCTTTGGCATGAAGACCGCCACCTATGCCTCGGCTCGTACTGCTAACGCCGCGCGTCGCTCGTTGAACAGTGGCTTGAAGGTCGCTTTCCGCTCCGGCGCTGTGATGGGTCTTGTCGTGGTGGGTCTTGCTTTGCTTGACGTCTCCGTGTGGTTCCTGGTCTTGAAAGGCACTAATCTCCTTAAGATGGTGGGTGCCGAGGCTGACCTTGTGACCATCACCACCACCATGCTGACCTTCGGTATGGGTGCCTCCACACAGGCTTTGTTCGCCCGTGTTGGTGGTGGTATCTACACCAAGGCCGCTGACGTCGGTGCTGACCTCGTGGGTAAGACCGAGTTCAACATCCCGGAGGACGACCCGCGTAACCCGGCTACCATTGCTGACAACGTCGGTGACAACGTCGGTGATGTCGCTGGTATGGGTGCTGACCTTTATGAATCGTACGCTGGTTCCATCCTGGCTACCATGGCATTGGGTGCCTCCGCTTTCGCCACTTCCGCTGTGGAGGGCTTGCAGATGAAAGCGGTGCTCGCTCCGATGTTCATCGCCGCTGTGGGTGTGATCCTTTCATTAATAGGTATCTTCCTGGTGCGTACCAAAGAGAACGCTGGCATGAAAGAGTTGCTGGGTGCGCTCTCACGTGGTACCAACACTGCCGCTGTGTTGATTGCTGCCGCCACCTTCGGCATCTTCGCCTGGCTGTTCGGCACTGAGACCAGCCAATGGTGGCATGTGTCACTGTCGGTGGTCGTCGGCCTCCTCGCTGGCGTCATTATCGGCAAGGCTACGGAATATTACACTTCGCAAAGCTACAAACCCACCCAAAAGGTGGCTGAGAGCTCCAAGACGGGCCCCGCTACGGTGATTATCTCCGGTCTGGGTCTCGGTATGCTCTCCACCGCTATCCCGGTGGTCACCGTGGGTGTGGCTATCGTGCTGGCTTATCTCTGCGCCAATGGCTTCAATCTGTCATTCAACGCCAAGAATCTCTCCATGGGTCTCTATGGCATCGGCATCGCCGCTGTGGGTATGCTCTCCACCTTGGGAATCACCCTGGCTACTGACGCTTACGGTCCCATCGCCGACAATGCGGGTGGTAATGCTGAGATGAGTGGCCTCGAACCTGAGGTTCGTAAACGTACCGACGCTCTCGACGCCCTCGGCAACACCACGGCTGCTACTGGCAAGGGCTTCGCTATCGGCTCCGCTGCTCTGACCGCACTCGCCCTGCTGGCCTCTTACGTCGAAGAGATTAAGATCGCCCTCGTCCGTGTGGCAGGCGCTGCCTCCACCGGCATGGCCAAGGTGACTGACACCGTGGCCTGGACGGTCGATCAGGTCAAAGAAGCTTCTTTGATTGACTTCATGGATGCCTATAACGTCAACTTGATGAATCCTGTCGTTCTCGTGGGTGTCTTCATCGGTGCCATGATGGCCTTCGTGTTCTGCGGCATGACAATGAACGCGGTGGGTCGCGCTGCCCAGAAGATGGTCGAAGAAGTGCGTCGTCAGTTCAGCACCATCAAGGGAATCCTTGAAGGCAAGGCCGAGCCTGACTACGAACGTTGTGTGGCTATCTCTACCAAGGGTGCACAGCACGAGATGCTGGTGCCTTCCATCCTCGCTATCATCGTCCCGATCCTCACGGGTGTCATCCTCGGCGTTCCCGGTGTGATGGGCCTGTTGATCGGCGGACTCGCCACTGGCTTTGTGATGGCTGTGTTCATGGCTAACTCAGGCGGTGCTTGGGATAATGCGAAGAAATATGTCGAAGAAGGTAACTTCGGAGGTAAAGGCTCTGACAATCATAAGGCTACCGTCGTCGGTGATACCGTCGGCGACCCCTTCAAAGATACGTCAGGTCCTTCATTGAACATCCTTATCAAGCTGATGAGCATGGTCTCCATCGTGATGGCTGGTTTGACCGTCACTTGTCACCTGCTTTAAGAATACTGAAGACAGAAGTCAGAAGATAGAGCTCAGGATTCTATCTTCTGACTTCTGTCTTCTTATTTCTTACTTCAAAAAAAATGAGGGTCAATCCCTCTTTTTTTGTATCTTTGCATCTTTCAATTTTTAATTTTCAATATCCATGGAATCTGTTCCCGCTTTATTTTCAGACCTTGCTTTAATCCTCGTTACTGCGGGTGTCACTACAATTATTTTCAAATGGTTAAAACAGCCGTTAGTGCTTGGCTATATCATCGCAGGATTGCTTATCGGCCCTTATTTTCCATGGTTTCCCGTGATTATCGACCATGAAAGCGTGGAGGTGTGGAGTGAGATTGGCATGGTCTTTCTGCTGTTTGCCATCGGTTTGGAATTCAGTTTCAAGAAATTAAAAAAACAAGCGGGGACTGTAGGCATCACTGCCCTCACAGAGTTGGTGTCCATGTGTATCATCGGCTTTTTCTTAGGCAAGCTGATGGGCTGGTCACAGATGGATAGTATTTTCCTGGGGGCTATGCTGTCCATGTCATCTACCACCATCATTGCCAAGGCTTTCGAGGACTTGAAACTGAAAGGGGAGAAGTTCACCGGCGGTGTGATAGGTGTTCTTGTGGTGGAGGACTTAGCCGCTATCTTGATGATGGTGATCCTCTCCACGTTGGCTGTGAGCACGGCTCTCGATGGTAAAGAGCTGTTGTTTAGTGTTTTAAAACTTGTTTTCTTCCTGCTGGTTTGGTATGTGGGTGGCGTTTTTATCATCCCAACCATTTTGAAATGGGCTCGTAAATTCATGTCGGAGGAGACTTTGACGGTCTTCTCGGTGGGCTTGTGTTTTTTCATGGTATGGCTGGCCAACAAAGCGGGATTCTCTTCAGCCTTGGGCGCTTTCATCATGGGCTCTATCCTGGCTGAGACACTGGAGGCGGAGATGATTCATAAACTCACTTCGCCTATCAAGAACCTTTTTGGTGCCGTGTTTTTTGTTTCGGTCGGTATGATGGTCAATCCCGCTATCCTGGTGCAATACTGGTGGCAGATTTTGGTGATTACCATCGTCGTGGTGACTTTGAAATCGCTGAGCTCAGGCATCGGTATGTTGCTTTCGGGCAACAATCTGCATAACGCTGTCAGAGCGGGAATGTGCTTTGGACAAATTGGTGAGTTCTCTTTCATCATCGCTACAGTGGGTATGAGCTTTGGCGTCATCGATGACTTCCTTTATCCCATCATCGTCTCTGTGTCTATCATCACCACATTCCTTACACCTTATCTTATTAAGGGGGGTGAGCCGTTGTTCCATTGGATTGAGCGAAAGGTGCCTGAGAGCTGGACCACCTTCTTTGGCAACAAAGAGAAGAATGTAAAGGTGAAAAGTGGTGTTATCGTCACGCTGAAGACGCTGGTGGTGAACCAAACCAAATCTATTGTGCTTTATGGAGCCATCCTGCTTGCCTTGATATTGCTTTGTTTCTCGCTCCTCGAGCCTGTGATGACCAGTTTAAGGCAGCCTTACTCAGGAATCATCATGGTGTTTGTCACCTTATTGATTGCGTCGCCTTTCATCTGGGCCTTGTGTTTCAAGAAACTCATGGATAAGGAAACGGAAGCGAAGTTCAAATCGAACAAGGCGAACCGTACCATGATGAGAATCATGAATGTGGTTCGTTTCCTCGTGGCATGGTTCTTCGCATCTATTATCTTCAGACGGGGCATGACCGCTGAGTTTTGGCGTTCCCTCCATATAGTGATGGATGCCAACGTCATCGCTATTGTCATCGCGTTGGTTTATCTCCTGTTGCTTCGCACTTTGAGCCCCGCCATGAAGTGGTATGAACGTATCGAAAAGCGTTACCTTGACAATATGAATAACCGTCAAACCCTCCAGCCGTTTGTGCTTCCTGATGTCTTACAAGAGAATTTCACCTTGGATAAGATGTTGCTGACTGCCAAGAGCGAGTATGCAGGCAAACGCATTCGTGAGTGTGATTTCAGCGCGAAATACGGCATCAGCGTGGTGGGGGTCGATCGTGGTGACGAAGCTGTCGATCTGCCACGGCGTGATTTTGTGCTTTATCCTATGGATGAAGTCACATTCCTTGGAACCGAGGAACAACTGGGCAAGCTGAGACCGTATGTGGAGGTCGAAGACGATGTTCTTATCAAGGAGCGTCCGGCAAGTGATGTGAATATCTATTACGCTGATATTGATGAAAATAACCTATATCGTGGAGTCTCACTGCATGACTCGGATCTGCGCAATCGTTTCAATGTCTTTGTGATTGCTGTCGAGCGTGACGACAATTTCATTCTCAATCCAAATTCTTCCTTGGTGTTTGAGTTGGGTGACAAAGTGTGGTTTGTGAGCTCCGAGACCCATGCTAAGGAAGTGCAAAAATATGCTAAACATTTAGAAAACCAATAACCTCGCTATGGAATCCTTGCCTGCTTTATTTTTCGACCTTGCCCTTATTTTAGTCACCGCTGGTATCACTACAGTTATTTTCAAGTGGTTGAAACAACCCGTGGTGTTAGGTTATATCATAGCCGGTTTTTTAATCGGTCCTAATTTCGAGTGGTTCCCCGTCATCAACGACCATACGAGCGTGGAAACCTGGAGCGAGATTGGCATGGTGTTCATGCTGTTCGGTATCGGTTTGGAGTTCAGCTTCAAGAAGTTAAAAAAGGTGGGAGGGACCGTGGGAATCACTGCTCTCACTGAGCTGGTGACTATGTGCTTGGTAGGTTTCATCTTGGGTAAAACGCTGGGATGGTCACAGATGGACTGTATCTTCCTCGGCGCGATGCTCTCCATCTCTTCCACTACCATCATCGCCAAGGCTTTCGATGACATGAAGCTGAATCGTGAGAAGTTCAGCGGTAATGTCATTGGAGAGCTGGTGGTGGAGGATCTCGAGGCGGTGTTACTCATGGTGGTGCTATCGACGCTTGCGGTGAGTAAGACCTTTGATGGTATGCAGCTGCTGTCCAGCATGTTGAAGCTGGGCTTTTTCCTTTTAGTCTGGTTTATCGGCGGTATTTTTCTGGTGCCTACGGTCTTGCGTTGGGCGAGGAAGTTCATGTCGGAAGAGACTTTGACCGTGTTTTCAGTCGGTTTATGCTTCATGATGGTGGTGTTGGCTAACCTGGCAGGCTTCTCCTCGGCTTTAGGCGCTTTCATCATGGGTTCTATCTTGGCCGAGACTCTGGAGGCCGAGATGATTCATAAACTGACTACCCCCATCAAAAACCTTTTTGGTGCGGTGTTCTTCGTCTCAGTAGGTATGATGGTCGATCCTCAGATCTTGGTGAATTACTGGTGGCAGATTCTCGTTATTACCCTGGTGTTGCTGATTTTCAAGCCATTGAGCAATGTGGCCGGTCGTTTGATTGCGGGGTTGGGGCTTAAACAATCTATCCAAGGCGGCTTCTGCTTTAGTCAGATTGGCGAGTTCTCTTTCATCATCGCCACCCTTGGCCTCAGTTATGGTGTCATCGACGAGTTCTTGTATCCTATCATCGTCTCCGTGTCCATCATCACCACCTTCCTCACACCTTACGCCATCAAGGCGGCACTTCCCACGTATAAGTGGGTGAGCAAACACATCCCGCACCAGTGGCTGAAGCACTTGGAAAACAAAGAAAGCGGCATCAAGGTGAAAAGTGGCAAGAAGGTGAGCATGGCCAGTTTTGTGGGACGCCAGTTCAAGCATATCATCATCTATGTCGCCATCGTCATCGCCGTGATGTTTATCTGTTTCTGGGTGGGTTCCGAGGTCATGAATTATGTGCCGAGTGTCTGGGGTAATGCGATTAGTGTGGCTTTCACTTTAACGCTGTTATCGCCTTTCTTATGGGCAATTGGCTTCAGACATACCTTGGTGAAAACCACTCATAAGCTCATGGAGAACAGCCGTTTTAACAAGACGCTGATTTTGACCATCTTCATCATCAGGTTTGTCATTGTGTGGGTGGTGGCTAATTCGGTGTTGCGTCACTTCTTGAACGCTACCTTCTGGGATCGACTGGGAGTGGGAGCTCCCTATTACCGTTTTATCAACATCGGCTTCGGCTTGGTGTATGCGGTGACACTCCGTGTGTTGAGTCCTGCTATGAAATTCCATAAACGTATAGAAGAACGTTTTACTGATAATCTCAACAAACGTCAGAGCTCACAGGTGTTCGCTATTCCAGAGATTCTCCAAGAGAATTGCCATCTGCAGAAGATGACTCTCAGTCCCGACAGTGAATACTCAGGGATGTTAATCAGAAATACGGATTTCCGTGACAACTATAATGTCAGTGTGGTCAGCGTTGAGCGAGGCAAACAGCTTTATGAGTTGCCCAAGTCCGACTTCCAGCTGTTTCCTTACGACAAGATAACCTTTGTGGGTCATGAAGATCATCTTCGTCTCTTGTTGGGTAAGGTGGAGGCCTTTGATGATGCTTTGATTCAGGAACACGAGGAGAGCGACGTGGATATGTATAAGGTGGAAGTGCATTCTGACAGCCCCTTTGTGGGGGTTGCTTTGATGGACTCTGGCTTGGCTGACCAATACGAAGCCATGATTATCGCCATCGAACGTGACGGCCAGTTTATCTTGAACCCATCCGCCAAAATCAAATTCCAACCTAATGACTTAGTGTGGTTTGTCGCCCAAAAAGCCAAGGCTGAACACCTGATGAACCTAAGCTCTAACCTTTAACCTCTAACCTCTAACCTCCCATGATTGTTTGCATCGCTGAAAAGCCGAGTGTAGCGCGAGACATCGCGAAAGTGCTGGGTGCCAACCAGGCTCATGACGGCTATATGGAGGGCAACGGCTACCAGGTGACATGGACTTTCGGACACCTCTGCACCTTGAAAGAACCTCATGATTACACCGACCAGTGGAAGGCCTGGGCCTTGACCCGCTTGCCGATGATACCGCCTCGATTTGGCATCAAGCTGATACCCGACAAAGGGGTGGAGAAGCAATTCAAAGTCATCGAGTCGCTCTTCCAAAATGCGGAACGTATCATCAACTGTGGTGATGCCGGTCAGGAAGGAGAGCTCATCCAACGCTGGGTGATGCAAAAGGCAAAGATAACCTGCCCGGTACAGCGTCTGTGGATTTCCTCATTGACGGAAGAGTCGATTCGTGAGGGATTTAAGACGCTGAAAGATCAGTCTGAATATCAGTCGCTTTACGAAGCAGGACTCTCACGTGCTATCGGTGACTGGCTCCTGGGGATGAATGCCACCCGTCTTTATACCCTGAAATACGGACAGAACCGTCAGGTGCTATCCATCGGTCGGGTGCAGACTCCCACGCTGGCTTTGATCGTCAACCGTCATCATGAGATTGTCAACTTCAAGCCTGAAGCCTATTGGGTGCTTTCCACCATCTATCGCGACACTACCTTCACAGCTACCAAAGGCAAATATGGCTCAGTGGAGGAAGGACAAAAAGACTTGGAAAGTGTTCAAGGAAAGGAGTTTACGGTAACTGATATCTCTACCAAAAAAGGAACGGAAGCTCCGCCGCGACTGTACGACCTGACTTCTTTGCAAGTGGAATGCAACAAGAAATATGGCTTCTCAGCCGACCAAACCCTGCAAACCATCCAAAGCCTCTACGAGAAGAAATACACCACCTATCCTCGTGTCGATACCACTTATCTGAGCGATGACATCTACCCGAAATGTCCCGGCATCCTTTCAAAACTCACGCCCTACGCTTCTTTGACTGCGCCACTGGCAGGAAAGAAGCTGCCTAAGAGCAAGAAAGTCTTCGACAACAGCAAGGTCACGGATCACCATGCCATCATCCCAACAGGGGTGGTTCCGCAAAACCTGTCGTTTGCCGAGGGGAAAGTCTATGACGAGGTGTGCCGCCATTTCATCGCGGTGTTCTATCCTGATTGCCAGTTCTCTACCACAACGGTATTAGGAAAAGTGGAAGAAGTGGAATTCAAGACCTCCGGAAAGCAGATTCTTGTTCCTGGTTGGCGCGAGGTGATTCGTTTTGAGAAGGCAGAAGACAAAAGTCAGAAGGCAGAAGACGGGAGACAGAAGGAAGAAGAGGAGGAGCGAACATTGCCGGTGTTTGTGAAAGGCGAACACGGGCCGCATGTTCCTCAGCTTGCGGAGAAATGGACTCAGCCGCCGAAGCCATTTACCGAGGCTACATTGCTGAGAGCCATGGAAACGGCAGGAAAGCTGGTGGATGACGACTCCCTCCGTGAGGTCATGAAAGAGAATGGCATCGGCCGACCTTCAACCAGGGCTGCCATCATCGAGACGCTGTTCAAACGTAATTATATTAAAAAGGTGCGTAAAAGCCTTGAGCCTACACCCACAGGCATTGAGCTCATCGGCCTCATCCATGAAGACCTTTTGAAAAGCGCTGAACTGACAGGTATTTGGGAAAAGAAACTCCGTGAAATTGAACAGCATAAGTATGATGCAAGGCAGTTTTTGGAGGAACTGAAACAGATGGTTACCGAAATCGTCAACCAGGTGATGCTTGACAACAGCAACCGTCGTGTGACCGTGATGGTGGAGGAGAAGCCAAAGCCGAAGAAAGCGGCTCCTAAGAAAACTACGGCTCCCAAAGCCAAAAAGGCGAAAGAAACCGTTAACGTGGCAGCTCCTGCCGTTGTCAACTCTGATGCCTTGGTGGGGAAACCGTGTCCTTTATGCGGCAAAGGCCACATTATCAAAGGCAAAACAGCATACGGCTGCTCCGAATGGAAGAATGGATGCGGGTGGAGACAGTTGTTTTGATTGAAAAATATCCTTACTTTTGCGAAATGAACAGAATGATGTCAGTTTCCTTGTTTTGCGCGCTCATGATGCTACTATCATGCGCGTGTCAGCGTAGCCATGGTGTCGATTTCTATTATTGGAAATCGCATTATGATGTGGGGGAGACTGAGTCTGCGTATTTTACCCAACTCAAGAGCCAACGCCTGTTTCTCCGCCTCTTCGATGTGGATCTGGAAGATGGCACAGCAATCCCTGTTGGGTCAATTCAATCTTTTCACCAAGACAAGCTCCCCGCGCAAGACATCGAAGTGATTCCCGTGGTGTTCATCACCAACCGTACCTTCTTGACCTACGTCAGCGATGACGAGGTGTCGAAGCTGGCGTCCAATGTCTTCTCTGGCATCGAACACTTTATGCAAGCCGCTGAAGTGACATTCCATGAGATTCAAATCGACTGCGACTGGACCGAACGAACCCGTGACGCTTATTTCCGATTTCTGAAGGAACTCTCTGAACAATCGCAATGTGCAGTCACTTGCACCTTGCGCCTTCATCAAATCCGCGACCGTAAAAAGACGGGCGTGCCTCCTGTTGAAAGAGGTAGCCTGATGTGCTATGCCACCTCCAGCCCCCTCGAAGGCATGACGCGTAACTCCATCCTCGACATGGCACTGCTGAAAGCCTATACCTCTAACATCAACGAATACCCGATTCCCTTTGATGTGATTCTGCCTATCTATTCTTGGGGCGTCGTCACCAACCATCTGGGAAAGGTGAAATTGATCAACGGACTTACCGAGGATGACTTGCAAACTCCTATGTATGAGAAGATTGACGAGAATACTTATATAGTGAAAGAGGATGGCTTTTGCCAAGGACTCTACATCAACAGCGGATTTAAAATCAAGATTGAGGCTATTACTCCTGAGCTTCTGTTGGAAGCGAAAGACTATCTCAACCACACCATCAAAAGGGATTTCCGTTGGGTGTATTTCCACTTGAGTCGGGGTTTTCTGACTCGATTTACCATTGATGAGTTAAATTAAAAAGAAAACAATATGTTTAGGAAATTTTTTTTACTGGTTTTATTGCTTACGGCATTTATGGGAAGAACCATCGCTTGTGGATGGTATGATGCGGATGATTATTTCTTTAATCTTTTCTCCCAGGAAATCATGAATGACCCCCGTTACAAACCTTTCTTGTTGACCTACGATCGCTATTATACCAATGAGATTTTGCGTAATGGCAATATTGAGGAATGGCAGCGTTATCTCGGTCTGAGCTATGAAGACACTCGTTATCTGGTGTTTGAGTCAAAACGTGAGGATCTTCAGAGTATCACCAAAGGCAAGACGGCCTCCGACCCCAAACTGTCGTTTGTCACCCCTGAGTTCGCTAAAAAACATAAGCAAGCATTACTTTACTTGGCTTATTCAAAATATCTGGAGCCTTATATGCGCATCATCCCTGGAGAGGATAATAATATAGATTATTGGGATTTCAGCGATGACTATGAGCATCATGCTGGCGACTTGGATTATAATAAAGTAAAGACGGTGCTTACTAAAAGCTGGAAGGCTGAATCTGACACCGAGCTGAAGTTGCGTTATGGCTACCAGTTAGTCCGCCTGGCACATTATACCCGTCGCTTCGAAGAAGCCGTCCAACTGTTCGACACTTACGTGGAGCCCCTGAACTTGCATACCGAGATGTATTATTATGCCTTGAGCCAAAAAGCGGGTGCGCTGCGCGGCATGGGGGAGACCGAACAAGCGAATCGCGAATTTGTCCGTGTGTTTGCCAACTCTACCGACCTGAAGACCCAGGCCTACACCTCCATGACTATGGGCTGGGATAATGAGATTTCCTTCGCCGACTTCGTGGCAGGAGCCGCCGACGACAATGAACGCAACGAGATCTATCTCCTCATGGGCTACAGCAACTTCAACAATCCTGTCAACGAAATCGAGAAGATTATTGCGAATAACCCCGATGCCATACAAGCCAAGGTGCTCATGGTGCGTGCCATCAACATGCTGGAGCGTAACTTGTTGACAGCCTATTTTACCGATGATGTTGAAACTTCTGATCCTCGTTATCCGATGATTTCCAAAGACAACGAGGAGACACTAAGACCTTTCTTGAACCAGACTATGGCACTCAGCGACAAGCAATGTGGCAAAGCCACAGAAAAGAACTTCTGGAACCTGGCCTCTTCCTACCTGCATTTCCTCAACAAGGATTTCGACAAGGCTTCTTCTGCCTTGGCTAAGGTGAACTCGAAAGATGAATTGTACATGACGATGGTGCGCAACCTGACGGCCTATATCGACATCTGTAAACAGCCAAATCTTACTGCAGAGGTTGAAAATACCTTGTTTGGGAAATATGAGGATTTGATTACCAAGGGCTATGATTTGTATGAGAATCAATATGTTTTCAATTCTGTTTACCCGACCTTTGTTGAACGAGTGCTCACAAACCGTTATACTTTGCAGGAGGAATTCGCGAAATCTTTTTTGGTGACGCAACATCTCACTGAGATTGAAAACAATCCTCGGGAAGAGTTGCTGGATGAGATTCAGTCCTTCTTGAACAAGAAAGACAAGACTTCATTGGAACGTTACCTAGCTATGCGTGGAACTGCGGAGATGGTGGATTTCAACCGCTATATAGCCTACGTAAAGGGAGTCCTGCGACTCTCCGAAGGCAATCTCAAAGCCGCCAAACCGCTCTTTGACCAGCAGACCCGTCTCAAGGTTTCCAAGCGTATCTTCGGGCATAATATCCAGGTGTGGTACAGTGGTAAGGAAAGGAACATCATGCGTGCGGACTATCTCGATGAGTTCTCTTTCATTCACGACAATATGAACGAGGCTGAGGTGACGGATGTGTTGATGCGGCTCCAGGCTATAGGGGAGGAGAAGGATGGCGATCGCGCTGCCAAAGCCTATTACCTGATGGCCAACTTCTTCTATAATGTCAGTGTGACGGGCTATTATCGTCATTATCTGCGCTTTGATAACAACAACGGCTTTAGTTACAGCAAATTCAGCTTAGATGACGATACTTATCTGAATACCTTGTATCTGTCGGAGCAATATCTTGAGAAGGCCAAAAAGTATGCCAAAGACGATGAGCTGAAAGCCCATATCGTCTTTGCCCAAGCCAAGAACGCCCAGCAAGACTTAGAGCGTGAAGGCAATAGGTATTTGAAATCCGTCTCCGATCCTTTGTGGAACGAGTTTGAGCGTTACAAACAAACCGATTATTACACCACGGTGTATTCTAATTGCGTCTATTACAGCGATTACCGGAATTGATCTTACTTCACCCCCGACCCCTCTCCATAGTGGAGAGGGGAGGGTTCGTCCCTAATTCCCTTTCTGCCAAGAGAAAACCCCTATCGGGGTAACCCCATTTTCCGTTCTCCGTTTAACTGATTTCCAGCGTCTTCTTGCAGATCTCGATTTCTTCGGGGTCTCCTGTATATTTTCCGAGGTCGTCGCTGAGCTTGACCACCTTCTTCCAAGTACGTTTCTCCGTGATCTTGGCTGCGGTGAGTTTCACCACGATGTTCATGGCCTTCACGTTGTCGATGTCGCATGTGAGATGGGTGCCGATGCCGAACGAGTCCTGCATCCTTCCATTCACCGCCTCGTGGATAGCCAGCGCTTCATCGACGTTCAGACCGTTGCTGAAGATGATGGACTTTTGTGCGGGGTCAATGCCTAACTCCTTGTATTTGTTGATAATCTCTTCCAAAGCCTCGTAGTTGTCGCCGCTATCCACACGCAATCCGTCGAACAGTTTGGCATGCAGCATGGTGAAGTTCTGGAAGAAGGCCTTGCGGGTGTAGGTGTCGTAGAGAAACACACCCAAGCTGCCTGCATACACCTCTTGCCAGTAGTCCATGGCGAGATAGTTTGCCTCGTTGTAGCCGTAGAGCGAGCAGGTCTCGATGAACTGGTGACTCATGGTGCCGATAGGAGTGAGGTCGTATTTCATGGCCAACAGCACGTTGCTGGTACCCACGAAACAGGTCTTGGTGAATTGTTTCTGTGCCTCGATGAAAGAGCGGATTACCAGGTCCTGATGCTCGAATGAGAATCGGCGACGTGTCCCGAAATCGCTGAATTTCACGCCATTGCCAATCAACCTGATGCCTTTGTCGTACGATTTCTTGTATTCTTTCTCCGCATCGTAATGCTCAAACTCGCCTTTCAATTCATGGGAAAGCTCGGACACGGTAGCCAGGATGGGCATCTCCCAGAATACGGTGCGCCACAGCAGGCCTGTGACGATGATGTGAAGATGTCCTTCTTCGTCTTGGCTCACCTCGACCTCGGAGGGTCTCAGGTGGAAACCTTTCAGGAAGGTGAAGAACCACAGAGGGAAGTAATAGCATTTCCGTTTCATGAAACGTGTTTCTTCATCAGTGATGCGCAGGTCGGCGAGGCTGTCGAACTGTTCCCTTAGCTTCTCCGCGAAGCCTTTGGGATAGACGGTGTTGTTGCGATCTACAAAAGTGTATTGTCCCATGGCACGCGGGAACTTCTGTAGATATGCGTAGCAAACGCTAAATGTGTATAAATCGTTGTCTAACAGACTGTTGATAATCCTTCTCATGATGTGTTTTTTTTGTTTTTAACTTGATTTTGCTTGGAGGCTCCGAATGCGGTCGGAGATGTATTTGGTGGCGTTGGCGGTGTTTTCAAGCACTTGGATGAGGTCTTTGCGTTTGATGACTTCCACCAAGTTTAGGGGTTGGCTGAACAAGTCGGAGATGTAGTTTCCATAAATTTCGTCACATTCATGTTCGATGGTCTTCACCTCGTTGCACATCCGGGCGATCTCGCGTCCCTTGCCGTTGTTGAGGTAGGGGAGTTCGGCGATGATCTGTTGAAGGCTTTGGCAAGCGAAGTAGATGTTGTCAGTCATGGAGATGACAGCGTTGTCGAATTCATGGAACTTTCTGGTGTATAGGATGTTGCCGCAGTCGTCGAGTCGGTCGAGCAGGTTGTCGATGCGTTCGGCGAGTTCATGGACGTCGCTACGGTCGAAGGGGGTGAGCACAGCGCTTCCGAGCAAGGCATAGATGTGTTTCAGCACCTCGTCACCGTTGGTCTCGCAGCGTTTGATTTCTTTTTTCAGGGTTTCTGACTCGTTTTCGTTTTTAGCCCGGATCATCTTGCGCAAGGCGGTGGAGGCGGACACGAAGTGGTCGGCCTGCTGGCTGAACAACGGGTAGAAACGTTCTTCTTTGGGGACGAAATATTGGAAGAAAGAATTAAGGCTCATATCACAGCGGGAAACAGAGGTTTAACAAGAGGTTGAGCAGGCCGCTGATCACCAGTGGCACGGGGATGGTGAGGATCCATGACCACACGATGCGTTTGGCGGTGACCCATTTGACGGATTTCACCCCTTCGGTGAGTCCCACACCGATGACGCCGCCCGTGATGGTATGGGTGGTGCTGACGGGGATGCCGAGGAACGAAGTGGCGATGAGGGTGGTGGCTCCGGCGAACTCGGCAGAGAAACCGCGGATCGGGTTGATCTTAGAGAGGCCGCCGCCCATGGTCTTGATGACGCCCCAGCCTCCGATGAGGATGCCGAGCGACATGATGATGTAACAGATAATAGCTAAGGTGTCGGGGATGTGGAATCCCTGGCTGTGGTCGTAGAACACCGAGATGAAGTCCTGCATGCCTTGTCCCACACCCGGGGTGGCGAATACGCTGGCCATCAGAACGGCGATGATACCCATGGTCTTGGGCGCGTCGTTGGAGCCATGGCCGATGCAGAACAGCGCAGTGGAGCAGTATTGCAAGCCCTTGAAGGCTTTCTCTACCTTCTTGCGAGCCTTGTTCTTGCAGATTTTAAGTAACAGACATTCCAGCAGGAAGCCGAGGAAGAGTCCGATTAAAGGCGATAACACGATGAACGCCAGCGTCAAGATGATGGGCTTGGCGTGCAGCACCTCGTTGCCGTTGACGAACCAGGCCGCGCCGATGATGCCGCCGATGAGGGCGTGCGAGGTGGAGATGGGCATGCCGCTCTTGGTGCAGATGGCCACCCAGATGGCCGCGCCGATGAGCGCCGAGAGGATGAGGTAAGGGTTGATCACCGACTGGTCGGCGAAGTTGGCCATGGTGTTACCCACCGCGAACTGCTGGTTGAGTACCACACGGATGATGATAAACGCGGTGAACTCCCAAAACGAGGCCCAGATGATGGCTTGGATCGGGGTCATCACCTTGGTGGCGATGATGGTCGATATCGAGTTGGCCGCGTCGTTCATGCCGTTGAGGAAGGTGAAGACGAAAGCCAGAAGGATCGAGAGGATGATGGCTATGGTAAGGAGGTTCATCACGATTGTTTTATAATCAGACATTTCACGGTGTCGGCCACGTCCTTGGCGCGGTCGGTGGTGTCTTCCACCACTTGCGAGATCTCTTTGTATTTCAGCAACTCGATCTCGTCTTTCTCGTTGCTGAACAGGTAGGAGATGTAGTCGCCATAGATGTCATCGACCACATGCTCGATATGGGTGATCTTCTGACACAGCTCGGTCACCTCTTGAAGCCTGCTGTTGAAGTCTTCGAGGTTGGTGAACAGCTCGATCATCAGGGAGGAGTCCTCCACGATGTTATCGACGATCTCCTTGATCTGCTTGTCGATGCGTTTGGGGTGGTACATCAGGATGGTCTTGGCCGAGTGGTTGATGAAGTCGAGGAAACGGTCGAGTGACATGGCGAGGTCGTTCATGTCCTCCCGTTCGAAAGGCGTGACGAAGGCGCTGTTGAGCTCCATATAAAAGTCACGTTGCAACTCGTCGCCCGTGGTCTCTTGTTTCTTGATCATGCGGGTGAGCAGTTTGCGCTCCTCGGGGTCTTCTGATTTCACTAATTCTTGAAGGTATTTGGCCGCGATCTGAGCAGTCTCGGCCTGCTTGATGTAAATAGGGAAGAAGTGCTTGTCGCGTGTTCCCTTGGTGAAAAGGTTGTTCAGTGCCATTGCTTCAAAATGGTTATGAATGATGGCACAAAGATAATCCTTTTTTTATAAATACAAAAAAAAACACATTTTGCCCAACCGTAATTCATCGCGCAACGTTTCGTGTTGGCCAAATAATTTTTGAACATCGAAAACCACGAAATAAACGAAAGTTTTTCTTCCTATTTTTTCGTGCTTTTCGTGTTTTTCGATTTTTATCAATCACTTTCAATTTTCCACTCTCTCACCGTCTTCGTCTCCTGCGAGAACGCAATCCCTATCTTCACCACTGGTTTACCGCTATTCTGATAAGGTATGGCGTAGTCCTTGGAGTTGATCTGTTCGAGGGCTTCCTGTGCCGACTCCCGCATCTTGAGTTCCATCACGTAGGTGGCATCAGGCATGAAGACCACCACGTCGGTTCTTCCACGAGCCACCTTGACCTGCGTGAAGGTGCGGCAGTTGAAGACAGAGAACACGACGTAGGTGAGGGTCTCATAATATGCCTCATATTTGGTGATCTCATCCAATTCTTTCTCTCCGTAGTCAAGGTATGGGATGGAGGCGAAAAAAGCCTGCATAGCCCGCATAGCCTTGTCAAGGTCATGGTCGAGGAGGTAGGCATAGAAGTCATCGGCAAACCCTCTTGGGTCGCTGTTATGGATGTTCATCATGCGGGTGAGGAAGTTCTCCATGAACCCGACCTTGACTTCGCCATTGGGGAAGTCGAGAGTGTATTTATTGCGGTGGAAGTCATAGCCCTTGATGGTGAGGTAGCCGCTTTGGTAGAGGAGGGGCAGGGCAGAGGTCATGCCCTCGGTAGGGGTGTCGAACTGGGTGGCAGGGACTTCAAGTTTCTCCAAAGAGAGAAGGTCGGTGTTGAAGCGTTTCATCTCCTCGAAGAGGAAGGTGGGAGTGCCGGAGGAGAACCATTAACTATTCAATCTCTTGTCCAAAAACACATTCATCAAACTAAAAGGATTGTATATGTCTTCGGACTGGTCGCAGAAATGATAACCGTCATATTGCTGTTTCAGCATGGCAACCATCTCGTCGTAAGAGCAATGGTATTGTTGAGCCAACTCTTCAATATCGTGTGCGAAATGTTCCAACAGCTCTTGTTTAGTGATACCGCAGAGTGAGGAATAATGCGGATGCATGGAGATGTTGCGAAGGTTGTTGATGGTGGAAAAAATGCTCAATTGGCTGAATTTGGTAATGCCCGTGATAAAGACGAATTGCTCGTCCGCATCACATACCTTGACCATCTGGTAAAACTCCTGCATGATTCGTCGCACCTCTTTCAGCGCCTCGGGTTGGTGGAGGTAGTCGAGCAGGGGAGCATCGTATTCATCTATGATGACGACCGTCTTAAGTCCTGTATCCTCATGAAGACCTTTGATCAAGTTTTTAAACCGTGTGCCAGGAGTTCCCTCGCTTTTTTCTCTTTTATACTTTCGCTCAAAATCATCCAACTGACTGTTCAATTCCTCTGCGATTTGACTGATCCGCTCTTTGTTCTTGCAGGCACTCATGTCGAAATGCAGCACAGGATACTGTTTCCAGTCCTTTTCCAATTCGCCCATGGCCAAACCCTCAAACAAATCTTTTCTTCCTTGAAAGTAATATTTCAAGGTGCTGCACAGCAAGCTTTTGCCAAACCTCCTCGGGCGGTTAAGGAAGACAAATTTCAATTCTTTCGTCAAACGATAAATCAGGTCGGTCTTATCGATATAGACTCGTCCATCCTGACGGATGCGCTCGAAGTCGGCGATGCCTGCGGTGTAGAGTCTCATGGGTTCCATGGCAATGTCCTTTTTAGGTTGACGATGCAAAGATAGAAACTTTTTTTAATCCACAAGGATTATTTTATTGAATTATTTTCAATAGTAATTCATTGCGCAAAGTTTTGTGTATGGAGTATTTTGTGAAATTCTTAATTTTTTTATTATTTTTGCCACCTCGATTTCTTGTGAATCATTAAATCAAGGAGAATATGAAAAGATTATTGTTGATACTATGGCTTGGCTTTTGCTGCCTCACCCTTCACGCGGCCTACCTGAGAAACATTCCGATGACCCTAACGCAACCCGACGGCACTACCTTGTATTGCTTCGCCTCGGGTGATGAATACTTCAACTACCTGCACGACAAGAATGGATATACCATCATGCGACATCCCCAAACAGGGTATTATGTCTATGCCGAAAAACGTGATGGTAAGTTGGTGGCAACCAACCTTGTAGCAGGCAGGCATGACCCCTCAAGCAAAGGCCTTCAACCTTACGCCCTCATCTCTCCCGATGAATGGATGGCGCGCAGAAAAGCCTGGAAAGAACCTGAAAAACAACGCCAACACCGCGACTATATCCCTAACCATGGCACTCTCAATAATCTGGTGATCTTCATCCGCTTCTCCGACGATGAGCCTCTCACCAACTCCTATTCGGCCATCGACAACATGTTCAACGATGTGTCGGATGGTGCCATTTCCATGCGTTCCTACTTCAGAGCGGCTTCCTACGGCGCCATTGAGATTCCTACCACCTTTTATCCAGGACACAACGGTGAGGACATTATCTCTTACCAAGACACCTATCCCCGCAGCTATTTCGAGCCCTACGACGAGTATTCCAATCTGAATGGTTATCAAGATTCCAATAGGGCGGAACGCGAGTTTTCTTTGCTGGAAAGAGCGGTACGGTATGTCAATGCCAATTATCCGATACCCTCCGACTTGAACATCGATTATGACGAGGACGGCTATGTCGATAACATCTGTTTCATCGTGAAAGGCACCGTGGGTGAATGGAACTCCCTGCTCTGGCCTCATAAATGGGCGCTCTACGACAGGACGGTGCTTATCAACGGAAAACAAGTGTGGACGTTCAACTTTCAGCTCGCCGACGCAAGCGGCTATTTCAACACCTCCACGATGTGCCACGAGATGAACCACTCGCTGAGTGCCCCCGACTTGTATCATTATTCTTACTCGGGTCCCACCGCCGTCGGCATCTGGGATCTCATGGAGAACAACGCCACACCACCCCAGCATTGCGGGGCCTATATGAAGATGAAATACGGACACTGGATTGACGAGATCCCTGAGATTACCGAGCCGGGTGTCTATACCTTGAACCCCATCAGTTCTGCTTCTCCTGACAATGTGGCTTATAAAATTGCTACGGCTGACCCCGACCAGTTTTATGTGCTGGAATATAGGGACAACACCTCGCTCTTTGAAACAGCTTTGCCGGGTTCCGGACTCCTTATCTATCGTATCGACACTCGTTTCTCTGGTAATGCCGATTATAATCCGAGCATCGGCTATTTTGATGAGGTCTATGTCTTCAGACCTGATGGGTCAGTCTCTCAAAATGGCAACCTGAATGACGCTTATTTCAGTTCGGATGTCGGAAGAACAGACTTCAATTTCTCCACGGAAGCCTACCCGTTTCTCACTGATGGTACCCTTGACTATGATTTCGCCATTTACGACATCACCAGCGCGGGAAACACCATCTCCTTCAGGTATGGCGCTTCGGGTGATTGCGAGGCCCCAACCAACCTTGTGGCGACATTAGAAGGCGATAATGTCCTTTTGTCATGGGATGCGGCTGCCAATGCGGTATCGTATAACATCTACAGGGATGGGCATCAAATTGACAACACCACAGAGACTTCCTATATCGACAGTGGCCTTCCATACGGACGATATACCTATTTTTTGAAAAGTGTTGACGCTAACGGACTTTTTTCATTAACATCAGAATCCGTTATAGTGACTTACTTGCCCGAGGGTGCTGTCATCATCGGTGACGGCGGGTCTGCATCCAGCGACTATCTTCCGAGTTACTCGTATTACAACTATTCCCTTACCCAACAGATTTATACACCCGATGAGATTGGCCCCGCAGGCATCATCACCAGCATGGCTTTTTATAATGAAGGTGCCAAGAAAACCCGTACCTATGACTTCTACCTGAATCATACGGGGAGAAGTGACTTCACAGGAAACTCCGATTGGGAACCAGTGTCCCCGAGCGACAAGGTGTTTAGCGGAACCGTGAATATGACGGGTGGCTTGTGGACTGTCATTGAATTTGACACGCCGTTTGTTTATGACGGCATCTCCAACCTGGTCCTGACCACCGATGATAACACAGGTTCATGGTCTAATTCCCCTCATTTGAGCTGCCGCGTGTTTAATGCTCCAAGCCAGACGCTGCGTATCTATAGCGATGGTGTTGACTATGACCCGTTCAATCCGAAAAACTATGAAGGTGTGGTAATGATGGAGAAGAACCAGCTCCTTCTGCAAGTGGACCACTGTGCCCAGGATCCCGAGAATGTCCACGTCACCAATCCTGGTCCCGACGAGGTGACCGTCAGCTGGACTTCCGACAACGACTGGTTTGAGTTAAGGTATTATGAGAATACCAGCACCCAAGGTTTTGAGAACGGCATCCCCGAAGGATGGATTACCATCGATGCAGATGGTGACGGGTACAACTGGGGTATGATGAATACGATGTATAATAACGCTACTGGGCATGAGTCCTCAAACTGTGTCGCATCTCAGAGTTACGCGAATGTTGGGCTGCATCCGGATAATTATCTGGTGATGCCGCTCGTTGAGCTTGGCGACGTGTTTTCATTCTGGGCTTGCGCCTATAATCACGCGTACGCAGCTGAACATTTCGGCGTCGCGGTCTCCACGGGTAGCCAGACCAATGTTGCTGATTTCGTGACCGTTAAGGAGTGGACGATGACCGCCAAAGACCGCGCCTTAGGTGCTTGGTATGAGTACAGCGTTGACTTGAGCGATTATGCGGGCCAAACAGGCTATATCGCCATCCGACATTTCAACTGTTATGACCAATATGCCCTCCTTGTGGATGATGTTCATTATGGTATGTCCGAGAATGCGGTGGTCATTACGGATATCAATGACACCTCTTATCTCTTAAACGGTCTTGAACCCGCCAAGGAGTATTATGTGGAGGTGCGTTCCAGCTGTGGTGACGGGATTAACTTTAGCAACTGGGTGGGGACTTCTTTCATCAACACCTATTACTCAGTGACCGTATCGGCTGATCCTGAAGAAGGTGGAAACGTCACGGGTTCAGGGGTTTACTTCAAAAATGAACAAGTTGCGCTGAGTGCTGAACCCGCCGAGGGTTACACGTTCCTGTATTGGACCAAGGACGGAGAATATGTCAGCGCTTTGTCACCTTACTCTTTCATATCGAACGAAAACGTTGAGTATGTGGCTCATTTTGAGCCTATTGATGGACGTTACATCGGCGATGGTTCCGCTAACCTTACCAATGAATGGGTGCCGAGCTACAGCTATTACAAATATTCCTTGACGCAGCAGATTTACACAGCGGATGAGATAGGCGAGGAGGGCTCAATCAGCAGCCTCTCGTTTTTCAATGGAGGAGAGACTAAGACGAGGAACTTCGACATCTATCTGGTGCCAACTAGTAAGGTGTGTTTTGAAAATAATCTGGACTGGATCAGTACCACAGAAGACGACCGCGTGTTCAGTGGAGAGGTGTCGTTGACAAAGGGTGCTTGGACGGAGATAGTGTTCGACACGCCGTTCGACTACGACGGGGTTTCAAACCTCGCGCTCATCGTGGATGATAATACGGGTAATTGGAGTAACGCTCCGCATTTGTCATGCCGTGTGTTCAACACGAATGGCACCCAAGCCCTCCGTGTCTATAGCGACAATGATGACTTCGACCCCTTGAATCCCGTTAATCAAACAGGCACCTTGCTGACTGTGAAGAACCAGATCATCCTGCATCAGTCAGGGCATGTGGCGCATCTTGTCCCGGGGTGGAATTGGTATTCCAGCTACATGGAATACCACGATGGAAGCCTTGAAGCCATCGAGAACTGCATCGCGGCCACCTCATCCACGGCCATGATCAAATCGCAGGGTGGCGGTTTCGCCAATCTGAACAATCACATCTGGACGGGAGTGTTACGCGACCTTTCTAACAAGCAGATGTATCTGATTATGGTAGGAGAGGAGGCGGATGTGACCCTTCAGGGAGGGAAAGTGAATCCTGCCAACTGTCCCATCACCCTGTTTAACGGTTGGAATTGGATCAGCTGCTTGCTTGACAAAGAGACTTCGATAGCGGACGCCTTGGTGAATCTGACACCTGTCAACGGCGACATGATCAAAGGCCAGGAATCGAACAGCACCTTTTTGGATGGCCAGTGGAGAGGCACCTTGCAATCCCTCAAACCCGGCCAGGGATATATCTATCTCCGTAACGGCAGCACCGTCACGTTTACCTATCCTTCCACCGTTACTCCGCAAAGGTGAAACAGCACTCGCGCGCCCACGTTGCCATCCCAGTCTCCGCCGTCGGGGGAGGGAGAGACCTCGCAAAGGTCGAAGCCGATGATTTCCTTGCCTGACTCACGGATGCGGTTCAACAAGTACATCAGCTCTTCGTATTCCATGCCTCCTGGCACAGGTGTGCCTGTGTTAGGACAGAGCTTCGGATCCAACGCGTCGATGTCGATGGAGAGATACACTTTTTCGGGCAATGTCTCCACCATCTCGTCCACGATGGCTTTCCAGGTGCATCCCTCATACATGCGGCGACGGCAGTCACGGTCGAAAAACACCTTGATGCGGTCGGGCTGGCTTTCCGCCAAGGCTTTCTCCTGATGGCAGTAGTCGCGGATGCCTACCTGCACCAGCTTCTTCACGTTGGGGAACTGCAAGGTGTTGTAGAAGATGGAGGCGTGCGAGTATTTGAATCCCTCGAAGGCCTCGCGCAGGTCGCAGTGGGCGTCGGCGTGAAGGATGCCATATTCCACACCTTTATTATTGAGATATTGATGATAGGCGAGGGGGCAACTGTGGTCACCTCCTAACAAGCCTACGTGTTTGCCCTGTTCCCTCCAGTAGGCGATGCGGCTCCGCAGCCACTCGTTCTTCCGCTCTGTGGCTGCCTCAATGCGGGCATATAACTCGGCATAATGCTCCGGCGCTTTGTCAATGGTGCCTTCGTACAGAGCGTTAATAATCTCTTCGCTCAAAGGTGCCATCTCGTCGTGAAGCTCACGCAACGCCTTGGGGAACTCGTCCATCCAGATGCCCTTTTTCCACAAGTCGGGATAGTCGTGGTGGCATAGGTCAACTTGCAAAGAGGCCTCCATCACTGCCGAAGGTCCGTCAACCGTGCCGCGGTTGTAACTGGTGGTCAATTCCCATTCCACTGGGATGATGATGATCTGCGCTTCCTCCGCCGTGCAGGGAAGTCCGTAAATGCCGGAGTCCGCAACGGCGGCGGCATTGGGGTCAAAGGTGTTTTCCATATTCATGCGTTTTTGTTGATGGGACAAAATTACAAAAACTATGTTCCCCTCCCACAAATTCCACAAAAATCCACAAATGATGATTTTTGTGGAATGCTTTCCACAAAATTCCACACTCTCTTATAAATGACTCTTTTTATAAAATATTGAATATCAATACAATAGTAAAATTTCTTTGATTGGCATGGAATTGGCTTAATGGGGCGGCGTAAAAATTCGCATCATGAAAAAGGTAACAATAATCGTTGGTTTAATGGCTCTTGTGCTGGCTCTCGGCTCCTGTGTGGAGAGCTCCAAGAAGTATAAGGCTCTGGCGGCGGAAAGAGACTCACTGCAAGTGGTAGCCTCCAATGCCACCACCGATTTTGAATCGTCGTTGCGTACCATCAATGAAATCGAGATGGCGTTGCAGACCGTTCGCGAAGCGGAAAACATCATCATCATGGAAAACCAAGAGGGTAACACCAACTATGCGGTTTCCCAGATCGAAGCTATCGACCGTACCATTCAGCAAAACAAGGCTAAGATTGCCCAACTTGAGAAACAACTGGCTGATGCTGGGTCCAAGTCAAAACAACTGAACAACACCATCAACCGCCTCAAAAAAGAACTGGAAGACAAGGACACCTATCTGAATAACCTTCGCGAAGAGTTGAACATCAGCAAGGCTCAAGTGGCTCAGCTGACCAACCAAGTGGAGGACCTTAACAAAAACGTCGAGGACCTGACGGAGAATGTGGATAACCTCAACGCCCAAAGCGCGGAACAACAAGCTACCATCCGTCTTCAAGAAACCATGATGAACACAGTGTATTATTTCGTGGCTACCATGGAGGTCTTGAAAGAGAATGATCTGGTGACCGGCGGAGGCCTCTTCAAAAAGAGCAGCGTCAACACCGACATCAACAAAAACCTCTTCCATGCCGCCGATAAGCGTGAGTTGAAGGTCATCCCTCTGAACACTAAAAAAGCAACAATATTGACCAATCATCCTGAAAGCAGTTATCAAATCAACAAGGGCGACGATGAAATGCTCTCTCTCGAAATCGTCAACCAAGATGCTTTCTGGAATATATCTAATTATTTGATTATCTCCATCAAATAAAATTCTGCTCGTTTTCAATTTTTACGAATGCCTTGCTTCTCCCCGTTGCAAGGCTTCTTTTTTTATATCGTTTTATTTTTATATCTTTGCAGCAGAATTTGCTGTCATGAAACATACCATCTTAATCGTTGAGGATGATGCCTCCTTCGGAGTGATGCTTCAAACCTGGTTGAAGAAAAACAATTATGACGTGGTCCTGGCCACCCATTATGTCCAGGCAAAGCGTGAGATCTCTTCAAAGTCGTTTGACCTGATTCTTACCGACTTGCGTCTGCCCGACGGGGACGGCATCATGCTGATGGCCTGGGTGCGTGAACAGCTGAAGAGCCGTGTGCCTTTCATCGTGATGACAGGGTATGCGGAGGTGCAGACTGCCGTGTCAGCCATGAAGTTAGGGGCTTTCGACTACCTGAAGAAGCCTATCAACCCCAGCGTGCTTGAAGAGAAAATCATGTCTGCCCTCGAGTCTGAACAGGAGTCGGAGGAGCTCTTCCGACCCAAGAAGGTGATGGTGAAAGGCAGCAGCGACGCCATCCAGCGTCTCTACAAACATGTGGAGCTCGTGGCTCCTACCAAGTTCTCGGTGCTGATTCTTGGTGAGAGCGGTACCGGCAAAGAGTATATCGCCGAGATGATTCATGAGGCCAGCCCTCGCCGTGACAAACCTTTTATCGCCGTGGATTGTGGAAGCCTCTCCAAAGAGCTGGCTCCCAGTGAGTTGTTTGGCCATCTCAAAGGCTCGTTTACCTCGGCCATCGCCGACAAGAAAGGGGTCTTCGAACAAGCTAAGGGTGGGACAGTTTTCCTCGATGAGGTGGGTAACCTGCCCTACGAGGTGCAGATGCAGCTGCTGCGCTCCCTTCAGGAACAAAAGGTTCGCCCCGTGGGCTCTGCCATCGACATTCCCGTGGATGTGCGTATCGTGGCAGCCACCAACGAGAATATTGAGAAAGCCATCGAACAAGGGAAGTTCCGGCAAGACCTTTATCACCGTATCAATGAATTCACCCTGCAAGTGCCGCCACTGCGTGAAAGGTTAGAGGACTTGGAGGAATTCGCGGCGTTTTTCCTTTCACAGGCCAACGAGGAGCTGGGCAAGGAAATCAAAGGCATCTCACCCAAAGCTGTCGCCGCCATGAAACAGATGACTTGGAATGGTAACCTCCGTGAGTTGCGTAACGTGATTCGCCGTTGTGTGCTCTTTGCCGAAGGTGACTACATCGAAGTGGAAGACCTGCCCGTGTATTTCGACACGCCCGTCTCCACCAAGACACCCACTAATGAGGACTATGCCTTGCGCCCCGGCAATGAGCGTGAGCAAATCGAGGCAGCCCTGGTCAAAGCCCGAGGCAACAAAACCGTCGCCGCCCGCCTTTTGCAAGTGGATCGTAAGACTTTATACAATAAGATGCACCAATTGGGGCTGCTTCCAAATTAAGAAGAAAGAAGTAAGTTGTTTTTGTGTGGACTATCCAAATACTCCTCAATCCTATATGATTTCATATTTCTCCGCAAGCATCTCCAGCAGCTGGTCTGCCAAGCTCATGAAATGTGTGGCGTCATCCTTCCATTTCTTGTAATGCCGTGCGTCTTTCTTGTTGCTGCGCAATGAGTTCATCTTTGAGAGGAATGGAATCGCTTGTTCTTGTTGCAGTTGGATGAACATCGGAAGCATCTTATGGCAAAGGGCTTGGGCAGTGGCGAAGTCGTCAGTGTCCACCGCTTCGTTCAAGGCCACAAGGTTGTCGGCTGTGGAATTCGCGAAGACCGTCAAGATGCCTCGGACGGCATCTTCGTCATTACCCATCATGGAAACCAGTTCTGGGAAGTCAGTGAAACAACATGGTTCTGCCTTGTCATGCTGTGCGTTGTCTTGGGCAGCGTTGTCTTCATGGCTGTGTCGCCCGAACAAGCTCTCCAAGGCCTTCAGGTTGAAGGGCTTCTGAAGGAATCCGTCGAATCCTTCTTTCTTGGCGATTTCCATGGTGTAGTCCATGCGTGCGGTCATCAGATAGACTGGTTTGCTTCGGTCGGCTTTCTTGAACAGCTTAAGGATGTCGTTTCCGGTCAAGGCTCCCATCTCGCGGTCGGTGAGGATGTAGTCGTAAGCCTCCACTTGTTTCAGTGCCTCGTCGAGGTCGTTTTTCGAGCGGCAGATAAACACGTCGTGCCCCAGCTTGCCAATCATATTGCTGGTGACATTGAGCAGGGTGTCGTCGTCGTCGATAACCAAGATATGCCGTTGAGGGACAGAGGGCACCTCGTTGGTTTCCAATGGGATGGCTTCGTCAGCGGTTGTCTCGGCAGGTCTTTTCTGGGTGTCGTCATCAATCACCTCGACCGGCGTGGGGATGCGTACGGTGAAGAGACTGCCTTTCCCCAGTGCGGATGACACCTCGATGGTGCCGTTCATCAAATCCACCAAACCCTTGACGACAGAAAGCCCATAGCCGCTGCCTTCGGAGAGCTTGCTGCCACTCTCGGTCCTGACAAAGGGCTTGAAGATCTCCTCTTGTTTGTCCTCGGGGATGCCGATGCCGGTGTCTTCCACCCTGAAAACCAGGCATCCGTTCTCCAGGCTACTCTGGAATCCGATATGGCCTTCGATGGTGTATTTGATGGCGTTGGAAATCAGGTTGATGATGATTTGCTTGATTTTCAAGGGGTCGGCGTTGGCATAAAGGTTGGTGCGAAGCTCGTTTTTGAAATGGAAGTCGAGACTCTTCTTCCGGGCGATGGGCTCGAACATCGAGGCCGCTTCCTCGCATAAGGCACTGACGTTGAAGTCTGTGTTCTCGACCTGTAACATGCCTTGCTCCAGACTGGAGAACTCCAGCAGGTTACTCAGCAGACTCAGGATGTGGTCGGCGGATTGCTGGATGGAGTGGACTTCCTTCTCGTTGCCTGTGTTGTCCATCAGCTCCAAGTTACCCATGATTGACGACAAAGGGGTCTTGATGTCGTGTGACACCGAAAGCAGCATCTTGTGCCTCGTCTCCATGATCTCCTCGGTCTTCCGTTTGGCTTCCTCAGCGATTTTTTGGGCTTTCTCGGCGGCTTGCCTTGCTCTGAAACCTTTACTTACATCACTGAGAATCAATATGATAAAGATAACAATCAACACCAACACTGTTGCGGCAATGATGGTGGAGGAACGTGAGTTTTCCTTGATGAGACTCTCGCTGTTTTCGATTTCAATGATGGAGCTGTCGAGAATCTCCTTGTTAAGGGCAAGCAGAAGCTCGGCAATCTCCTCGGAGAGATGGTTGTCGTCGGTGATGAGTTCCGCCGTTTTCTTCTCGTATTCCTTGATGCGTTGTTTGTATTCGATGCGCGCTTTTTCCGAGAGCTGTTTCAGGTCCTCGAGGATGTTGATGGAGTCGTTTTCCACCATCAGGGTGGTGTCAACGGTATGGTTGCTCACCTGCACAATACTGTCGGCTTCTGAAGGGTTGAACACCTCGCCGATGCGTCTCCAAAGGCTTTTTTTCTCTTGGTTATGGATGATGGTGTCGCTTTTTGTGATGCTCGTGATGGTGGTTAAGCTGCCTTGTTTTGGGGTGTAGGATTGCAGCTTGGCATCGATCTCGGCAAATGGGTCGAAATAGGAGAACTGACGGGAGAGGACATAGCTGATCTGGCCTTTCCTTAAAATCAAACGCTCCACTTCCTGGATCCGGTGCTTGTTTTCTTTGGAGGGCAGCAGCAACATCAAGGAGTCGGCGCATTGGCTGATCTCATTGTTAATTTGCCCGAAACGTTTCAAGTGCTTCGAGTTGTCGGTGAACGCGAAGAGGTTGGCTTCCGACTGTGCCTCATGCACAAGCTGGGTGAACCGGTTGGTGAGGTCCAAGGCCCTGTTCTGTACGCTCACGTTGACCTTCTGGTTCTGGATGGACCCTTGTATCTTGTAAATATAATAGAACATGGCACCGCATAACACGATGACAAAAAGGTAGGTGACCACCACTTTCCAGCTCGTTCTTCGCTCAAATATTTTTTTCATTGTTGCAAAAGTACTATTAAATCTGAAAAAAATGTATTTTTGCAAAAAAATTCTACAAAATGAAACGATTTTTTCTCTGGATTGTCCTCATCGCCCTCTTTCTTTATGGAGTGAGCAGGTTGTTTAACACGTCACAGGATGTCGCGGAATCTCCTGTTGAAGAAGGGAAGGATGGTGTCGTGGCTGTGCTGTCAGTCAACGACATGCACTCAGCCGTTGACCTGATGCCTCAGTTTGCGGCTTTGGCCGACAGCTTGCGTGGGGTCTATCCCGACTTGCTCGTGTTCTCAGCGGGCGACAACAGAACGGGCAATCCCATCAATGACCAGTATGATCCGGTGAGCTATCCCATGATCGCATTAATGAATAAGGTGGGATTCGACCTCTGCACCGTGGGCAACCATGAGTTTGATGGGGGGATCCCAGCCTTGCAGCGGAATATCGAAGACGCGCGTTTCCCGTATCTTTGCGCGAACATCATGGTGCCCGAGACGGTGAGACTCGACGTGAAGCCTTTCGAGATTCTCACTTGTCAAGGCCTGAAAGTCGCTGTGGTGGGTGTGGTGGAAGTGCGTGCCAATGGCATCCCGGGGGCGCATCCCATGCTTTTCGACCAGGTGAGCTTTAAACGTGCCGAGGAAGTCATCCCTAACTATCTGTATCTCAAAGACCAAAGTGATGTGTTTATCTTGCTTTCCCATCTGGGGTATGAGGAGGATATCGAAGTCGCGCAGCAGTTTCCGTCCTTCGATGCGATTATCGGTGGCCATAGCCATACCTTGGTGGAATATCCTCAGAAACACAACGGGGTGATGGTCACACAGGCGGGGTCCAGCTTGAAAAACGCCACGCTGATCCTCTTCACGGTGAAGCATGGACAGGTGGTTGACGTGGAGGCTAAGACCTTGGATGTCAAAAACTTCAGGAAGAAAAACCCCGAGGTGAAAGCCATGCTCGATGAGTTCAACAACGATGCGAATTTCAACGAAGTCTTGGCCACTGCGGTCACACCCTTCCAAAACCGTGAGGAGCTGGGTTGCATGGTTACCGATGCGATTTGCGAGGCCACCAAGGCTGACTTCGCCTTCGTCAATACGGGTGGATTGCGGGCTGACCGGCTTAAGAAAGGCCCCATCACGGTCAAAGATGTCTATAGCGTCGATCCTTTTAACAATGAGATTGTGGTCTATACCATGAAGGGAAAGCAGGTCGAGCGTTTCATCATGGAGAGTTATAAAAAGAACGGACGTTATCCCTCGTATGTTTCAGGGATGCGTTATACGGTGAACGCCGCTGCTGATGGCTATCCTAAATCAGTGAGTATCACCTTGAACCGTGGTAGATTCTCACCCGATGCCACCTATACCGTCGCCATGAACAGCTTCATGGCTTCAACCGTGCGGTTCGAGAGCCTCGATGAGGGCGAGAGCCAGTTCATGACTTCTGAGGAGATGGTGATCCAGTTTCTGAAGAAACGGAAAACGGTCTCCTATCAAGGGGTTAGCCGCGTGCAGTGACATATTCTAGTTTTTTGAAAGATAGTTCGCGCAAAAACACTATTTTTGCACCTCAAAATTCAATTCAAATGAAAAAAATGCTGGTTTTTGCCTGCCTTCTGCTGACGATGGTGGGCTGTGGAAAGAAACAGGTGCAGCTCATCGATGCTGCCAATTTTAACAAGGAAGTGGATGGGAAACAGGTGTCGCTCTATACCCTGAAAAACGGCGATGTCACCATGCAGGTCACTAACTACGGCGGTCGTGTGGTAGCATTGTGGACCCCTGACAAACGGGGTAGTTACGAGGATATCACCTTGGGTTACGACCATATCGACAAATACCTCGACAATCCAGGGGAACGTTACCTCGGCGCCGTGGTGGGCCGTTGTGCCAACCGTATCGCTCATGCCTCTTTTGCCCTTAACGACACGGTCTATTCTTTAGTGAAGAATGATGGCGACAACACCTTGCATGGAGGCGCCCTGGGCACCGATCGTGTGGTGTGGGATGTGATGTCGGCCAACGACAGCTGCATGGTGATGCATGTGTTGCTCCCCGATGGTCAGGACGGATTTCCCGGAAACCTCGACATCACCATGACATATACCCTGACTAGCCAGAATGAGTTCCGTATCGACTATAAAGCCACTACCGACAAACCCACGCTGTGCAACCTCTCCAACCATACTTTCTTTAACTTGAGAGGGGAAGGCTACGACATTTTGAGTCATCAGCTGCAAATCAACTCAAAGTGGGCTCTCTCAGTGGACTCCACGCTGATTCCTGACGGTAAGTTCATCTCCGTCAAGAAGACGCCTTTCGACTTCCTGAAGATGCATGCCATCGGCGACAGCATCCAGTCGAACGACATCCAGATCGCCTACGGCCATGGATACGACCACAACTGGATTATCAGCCGTCAGAACACCAACCATGTGGAATATGCCGCCACCTTGTTCGAGCCTAAGAGCCGCCGTCAAGTGGAGGTCTTTACCGACCAAATGGGACTACAGTTCTATAGTGGAAACTTCTTCGATGGAAAAGTCAGTGGGAAATATGGAAAGCACCTCTATCGTGGCGCTGTCGCCTTGGAGACGCAGAACTTCCCGGATGCCATCAACCAAGAGAACTTCGCCATGAAACCTGTGCTGAATCCTGGCCAGACCTATAAGCATACTTGCGTCTATAAATTCAGCGTCGCTCCCCGTAAGTGATGAATTACCTCAGCGTTGACGGCATCTCCAAATCCTACGGCATCAAGACTTTGTTCTCCGATGTCACCTTCGGCATCGAGAAGGGTGACAAGACCGCGCTGATTGCCTCCAATGGCTCAGGCAAATCGACGATGCTTAAGATCATCGTGGGCAAGGAGTCGATGGACACTGGCACCGTGACCTTTGCCAACGACATCCGGGTGGGGTATCTTGAGCAGTTGCCTCATTATGACCCGGATCTTACCATCCAGGATGTCGTCGCCGCAGGTCATGTGGAGCTGATGCGTGTGGTGGGTCGTTACGAGAAAGCCCTTCGTGAACATACCGACGAGACCAACAAAGCCACCAAAAGCGCCTTGGAGCTTGCCATCTCCGAGATGGATGCCATGGAGGCTTGGTCGTATGAACAGCGACTCACCCAGATGCTCACCCGTTTCGAGTTGACTGACCTTCAACAGCGTATCGGCAACCTCTCTGGCGGCCAGGTGAAACGCCTCGCCCTCGCCATGGTGCTGCTCGACGACCCCGACTTGCTCATCCTCGACGAGCCTACCAACCACCTCGACGTGGAGATGGTGGAATGGCTGGAGAAATACCTCTCCCAGTCGAGCGTCACCCTCCTCATGGTGACGCACGACCGTTATTTCCTCGACCGTGTGTGCAACAAGATTTTTGAGTTGTATCAAAGCGTGATGTACACCCATTATGGCAACTTCGACTATTATGTGAGGAAGAGCCGCGAAAGGGAAGAGGTGAAACGCGCCACGGCGGAAAAAGCGGCCACCCAGCTGCGTCGTGAACTGGAGTGGATCCGCGCCACCCCGCAAGCCCGTACCGGTAAGTCGAAGAGCCGTATCGACGCCTTCTATGAGCTGAAAGACAAGGCGAGATACCAGGAACAAGAGGAGTCGCTCCAGTTTGGACTTCAAGCGCAACGCCTTGGGGGTAAGATCCTCGAGATGTACAACGTCACCAAACAATACGGCGAGACCACCGTGCTGAAGGACTTCGACTACGTCTTCAAACGCGGCGAACGCATCGGGCTGATTGGAAAGAACGGGGTGGGGAAGTCCTCCTTCCTTAACTTGATTACACGGAGCATCGCGCCCGACCACGGTAAGATCATCGTGGGTGATACAGTCACATACGGCTACTATCGTCAGGAAGGCATTAAGTTTGACGAGGACAAGACCGTCATCGATGCCATCCGCGACATCGCCGAGGTGCTCGACTATGGCAAGGACCAGCTGTACACCGCCGACCAGCTGCTGGCCCATTTCATGTTCCCGCACAAGATGCAACGGCAGCCTATCTCACTGCTCTCAGGCGGTGAGAAACGCAGGCTTTATCTGCTGACTGTGCTGGTCTCCAACCCCAACTTCCTCATCCTCGACGAGCCCACCAACGACCTTGACCTTCTTACGCTACAGAAGCTGGAAGACTTCCTCAAAGCTTACAAAGGTTGCCTTCTCGTGGTTTCTCACGACCGCTATTTCATGGATGAAGTTGTGGATCAGCTGTTTGTCTTTCAAGGTGATGGCAAGGTGAAAGGGTTCATGGGAAACTATTCGCAGTATAAAGACTACCTTGACCAAAAAGAAGCTGAGCAACGGCTGGTTCAGCAGGCTCAGAAGTCGGTTGCCAAAGAGGAAGAACCGAAACGCGTCCGTGAGAAGACCAAACGCTCCTTTAAAGAAGAACGCGAGTATGCCCAGCTGACCGCCGACATCGAAGCGCTGGAGAAAGAAAAAGCCACCCTCAGCGAAACCATGAACACCGAAACCGACTATCAAAAACTACAGCAGATGGGAAACCGGATTCAAGAAATCAATGATTTGTTGGATGAGAAAGAACTGCGTTGGCTGGAATTGGATGAGTGGTCGTAATTAAAAGGATCATTTGTTAAAGGTGGTATTGGAATCTCAACGCGAGATTCCGTTGAATGTCGTACCGGAACGGCAGCGACCCCGACTACGGGGGCGACGGCAGCGGGTTCCGCCTCTGCCTTCCCCAGTAAATCTCTCTTGAGAAACCTTAAGCGCGCGTTGGGACGGCATGGTTTCGGCAGGCTGCCCAGTGGAATGTTATGGGCTGTGTGGAAACACTGTCGAAACGAACTATTTCCCTCCTAAACCATCCAATCTTATTGTTAAAATCCATTTGATGTCAGTAAAATAGTGCTATCTTTGCACCTCATTTCATATAGAAATCGTCTCATGGGTAATCATTCTTTTCGGATTTTATTTATCTTATTGATAACTAATTTGTTATGTTATAACGCCAAGGCTCAGGAACCTGTTCGGATTTCATTGGACCAAGCCATAGAAATCGCCTTGTCAGAAAGCAACACCGTTAAAATCGCCGACATGACCGTCGAGAAAAGCGGCTATGCCAAAAAAGGTAGCTATGCCTCGCTCTACCCGAATGTCAATGTGACCAGCTCATACCAACGTACCCTGCTGAAACAGGTCATGGTGATGGATATGGGAGGACAGCCTATGGAAATCAAAGTCGGTCGCGACAACAATATCAGCGCCTCAGCAAGCGCCAGCATGCCGCTAATCAATGCCTCGCTGTGGGAAAGCCTGAAACTGTCAGCCCTCGACGTGGAACTCGCCGTCGAACAAGCCCGCTCCTCACGAGTGTCTCTGATTTCACAAGTGAAACAAGCCTTCTATGGCGTGCTGCTTGCCAAAGAATCACTCGCCGTGATGACCCAGGTCTATGAAAACGCCCAAGCCAACTACGAGAAGACTGAACAACGCTTTACGGTGGGTAAAGCCTCCGAACTGGAGAAACTACGCGCCCAAGTCAACGTGATGAACGCTGAACCAAATGTGTCAAGTGCTGAGAACGCCGTGCTGCTCGCCACCTGGCAGCTGAAAGCCGTCATGGGCCTCGACCTGCAAAACGATATCGATGTGGTGGGTGACCTGAAAGACTATGTCAACGAACTGTTGACACCCTACGTCAGAGAAGACAACATCGAAAACAATAGCTCCTTGCTCCAGTTCGACATCCAGGACAAGATGCTGCAATCCACCCTGCGGATGCAAAAGAAACAATACCTTCCGACGTTGGCAGCAAACATCAACTACAACTACAGCGCAATGGGTGATGACGAACTGCGCTGGTTCCCTTCCTCAACGGCTGCGGTGAGCCTTAACATCCCGGTTTTCGATGGGTTCCAAAAACGGTTCAACATCAAACAAAGCAAAATCAACCGCGACATGCTGGCGACCCAACGTCAAGACACTGAACGCCAGATCCGTATCGCTATTCGTAACTATAACGACAAAATCGCCCTCTGCGTGAAGAACTATCTCGCCGCTAACTCCACCGTCGAAATCGCAAGGAAAAGCTATGAGATCTCCGAGAAGATGTATGAAGTGGGCAAGGCTACCCTCGTGGAACTTAACGATGCACAGCTAGCTCTGCAACAGGCACAGCTGACTCAAGCTCAAGCTATCTATAATTATATGGTCGCTAAAGCCTCTATGGATGAGCTGATTGGAAAAGAATAATAATGAAATAAAATAAATAATTATATGAAATACTTTAGAATCTCATTCTTCGCCCTCGCGGCAGCTGTGTTGCTTGCCTCCTGTGGGACTAAGAAAACGGAAACCAATCAATCGGCACCCGCTGCCCCCGTGGTAAGCGTCGTTACAGCTCAAGCCGAGGATGTGGATGTGGAAAACACCTACACCTCTAACATCGAGCCTTTTGCAGTGAATAACATCGTTTCGCAAACCGCAGGCCGTATCATCAGCATCAATGCTGAAGTGGGTCAAAAGGTGAGTAAGGGACAGCTGCTGGCCAAGATGGACGATGTAAACCTCGCCAAGACCCGGATGCAGTATGTCAACGACTCCACAGAACTGGGCCGACTGACCGAGCTTTATAAGATAGGTGCCGTGGCACAGGCGGATTATGACCTGGCCAAGCTCTCTCTTGAAATCACCAAGAAAACCTATAACAACTTGTTGGAGAACACCTATCTTCGCAGCCCCATCAACGGTGTGGTGACGGCGCGTAACTACGACAAGGGCGACATGTATTCTATGACGCAGCCTATCTTTGTCGTTCAGCAGGTCACGCCGGTGAAGATGCTCATCAACCTTTCTGAGAGTATGTTCACTCAGGTGAACAAAGGCATGGAGTTCGACATCACCGTGGAGGCCTATCCTGGCGAAACCTTCAAAGGCAAGGTCAACTTGATTTATCCTACCGTCAGTGCCACCACTCATACCTTCCCCGTGGAAGTCATCTGCCAAAACAGCGACCAACGTCTCCGTCCCGGCATGTTCGCCCGAGTGACCGCTAACTTCGGCACCAACCATCATGTGGTGGTGCCTGATGTCGCCGTGGTGAAACAGATGGGCTCAGGCGAGCATTTCATCTATGTGCTGCAACCCGACAACACCGTGAAATACCAACTGGTGGAAGTGGGCAAACGCCTCGGTAACCGCTATGAGATTATCAACGGCATCAACGAGGGCGACCGCATCGTCACCGAAGGCCAACCCCGCCTGAAAGACGGCGTGACCGTCCAGGTGAAAGGTGAATAGTAAAAGGTGAAAGGTAACTCTAAATTCTAAATTCTCAATTCTAAATTCTCAATGAGCCTACAACGAACAGCAGTTAATAATCCCGTGACGACGGCGTTGGTCTTCGTGGCTATCGCCATCTTCGGCATATATTCCCTGATGAACCTCTCCATCAACCGTTTCCCTGACATGGAGACTAACTTCATCATGGTGCTGACCTCTTACCCGGGTGCCAGTGCCGAGGATATTGAAACAAATATCTCTAAGACCTTGGAAAACACCCTGAATGCGGTGCCTGACTTGAAACACTTGTCGTCAACCTCCCGTGAGAACACCTCTGTCATTTCGCTGGAGTTTGAAAGCGGCATCGATATCGAGGAAGCCACCAACAACGTGCGCGACAAGTTGGACGTGGTTCGTAACTACCTGCCCGACGGAGCTACTAACCCGGTGCTTTTCAAGTTCAACGCGGAAGACATGCCAATCATGCTCCTTAGCGTCACCGCCAAGGAGAGCCTTCCCGCATTGGAGAAAATCATCGACGACCGTATCACCACGCCGTTGGCTCGTGTGAGCGGCGTGGGTACTGTCTCCGCTAATGGTGCCCCCAAGAGAGAAATCCAGGTGTATGTGGACCCCAATAAACTGGAAGCTTACGGATTGACCATCGAGACGCTCTCATCCATCTTGATGAACGAGAACAGAAACATCCCTGCCGGCTATATCGACATCGGCTCCAATACCTATAACCTTCGTGTGCAGAAAGAGTTCGGCTCGGCACAAGAGATGGAATCGGTGGTGGTGGGTTCCCGTAACAACGCCCCCATCTATCTCAGGGATGTGGCCCGTGTGGTGGATGGTCCCGAAGAGCGTTCACAGGAGTCGTATAGCAATGGTGTGCAAGGTGCCACCATCGTCATCCAGAAACAGACCGATGCCAATGCGGTGAATGTCATCAAGGGTATCAAGGAACAACTTAAATCCATCGAGAAGACCCTGCCTTCTGATGTGAAAGTGACCATCATCGTGGATGGCTCAAACGATATCATTAATACCATCGACAGCTTGAAGAGCACCATCTTCATCACCTTCATCCTCGTGATGCTGGTGGTGTTTGTCTTCCTGGGTCGCTGGCGCGCTACCTTCATCATCGTGCTGGCCATCCCGATTTCCTTGCTGGCCTCCCTGGTTTATCTTTTCGCTACAGGCAACACCTTGAATATCATCTCTATGTCGGCACTCTCCATCGCCATCGGTATGGTCGTGGATGATGCCATCGTGGTGTTGGAGAACATCACGACGCATATCGATAGGGGAGAGAAACCCAAAGAAGCGGCGGTGCATGCCACCCAGGAGGTCTCTCTTTCCGTCATCGCCTCCACCTTGACCATGTTGGCGGTGTTCCTGCCGCTTACCATGATCAAAGGCGTCACGGGTGTGATGTTCCGCCAGTTAGGTTGGATTGTCTCCATCATCATGATTGTCTCCACCTGCGGTGCTTTGACCTTGGTGCCGATGATGTGTTCGCGAATCCTGGTGAAGAATCCGCACGAGAGTAAGTTCCACAAAGCCATCTTCCGACCCATCAACAGGGCTTTGGATTCCATCAGCAACGGCTATGCCCGACTGATCAATTGGGCAGTGAATCATCGTAAGGTGGTGATCATCAGCATGATGATTGTTTTTGTCGTTTCTGTTGCGGTCTTTGCCCCCAATCTGAAAACCGAGATGATGCCGAAGTCGGACTCAGAGCGTATCTCCATTAACATCGAGCTTCCTGTGGGAACCGGCCAAGACGTGACGGGTGCTTTTGCCAAGAATCTTGCCGAGGAGTTTATGGCCATCCCTGAAGTCAAGATCTGTAACTTCAGTTACGGTCAGGCCGACAGCGACAATGCCTTCGCGTCCATGCGTAACAACGGCACCCATATCATCTCCTATAACTTACGTATCGGCACCAAGACCGAACGTCGCAAGGCGGGGCTTCGTTCCTCGACAGAAGTCGCTGACGATTTGCGTTCCCGCCTGAACGCCATACCTATTATTAAGAAAGCCAATGTGAACGAAGGTGGCGGCGGCATGGGTGGCATGAGCACAGTCCAGGTGGAAGTCTATGGTTATGACTTCACCACCACTGACCGTGTCGCCAACGATATCGCCGCGAAGCTTCGTGAGCGAGGCATCAAGCAGGTTATCGTGGGTCGTGACGACTATATCCCTGAATATCAAGTGGATTTCGACCGTGAGAAGCTCGCTTTGAACGGCTTGAACAGCTCTACGGCTGCCACATACGTGAAAAACAGGATCAGTGGCTCGGTGACTTCATATTATCGTGAGGACGGCGATGAGTATGACATCCGCGTGCGCTATGCTCCGGAGTTCCGTACCAACATCGAAGATATCGAGGATATCAAAATCTATAACGGCTATGGACAAGCAGTCCGTGTTGGAGATCTCGGCAAAGTGGTCGAGGCCTTGACACCGCCTAACATCCAGCGTAAGGACCGTGAACGTATGGTCAGCGTCACCGCTGTGGTGGGCAAGGGACAGGTGCTGAGTGAGGTGGTTGAAATGGCTAACGAAGTGATTGCCGAGACCGAGATTCCTTCTGAGATCATGACCAAGATCGCAGGCGACTACGAGACTCAGCAGGAGATGTTTGGTGACTTAATCGTGTTGTTGATTTTGATTATCATCCTGGTGTATATCGTGATGGCTGCCCAGTTCGAGAACTTGATGAAGCCTTTCGTCATCATGTTCTCCGTGCCGTTCACTTTCACTGGTGTGCTGTTGGGTTTGTGGCTCAACAATGCCGCGCTGGGTGTCATGGCTTTTGTGGGTATCTTGATTTTGATGGGTATCGTGGTGAAGAACGGTATTGTGCTCATCGACTATACCACCTTGCTCGAAGAGCGGGGAGTTGAGGTGAGGGAAGCCACGGTTCGTGCTGCCCGTTCCCGTCTGCGTCCTATCTTGATGACCACCTTGACCACCGTCTTGGGTATGATCCCGATGGCCATCGGTCGCGGTGAAGGCGCTGAGATGTGGAATGGCTTGGGTATCACGGTGGCTTGGGGTTTGTCCATCTCCACCTTGATCACCTTATTATTAATACCAGCTCTGTATTGTTCCCTTGAGACCCGTGCCGTGCGTCGCAAGAGACGCAAAGCAGAAGAAGCCTTAACGAAGACGGAGAATATAAGGTGAGCTATTAGCTGTTAGCTGTTAGCTTTTAGCTTCTTGCTATCGGACGAGAGGTTATATGGCAACAGCTAACTGCTAATAGCTAAAAGCTAATAGCAAAAAATGAGAGATTTTAGAAAATATTTAGTTTGGAAAAAAGGACATGAGTTTGCTCTTGAGGTTTATCAACAGACCAACTCTTTTCCTAAAGCAGAGTTGTTTGCGTTGACTTCCCAGATTCGCAGAGCGGCTTCCTCTATCCCCATTAATATAGCTGAAGGTTGTGGTCGTAATAGTGATTCTGAATTTTCTCACTTCTTGAATATAGCTGCTGGTTCGACCTCGGAAGTTGATGAGGAACTTCTTTTGGCTTATGATCTTGGCTATCTTGAAGAGATAACTTATCTCAGACTTAATGATTCCGTCAATGAAATAAAAGCAATGCTTAATAAATTAATATCAACCTTAAAGAAAAGCTAATAGCTAAAAGCTAAAAGCTAAAAGCTAACCATGAAAGCAATATTGATCACATACAATCAAGCCTATTATGACGACATCGCCGCTGTGCTGAATGCCAATGGTGTGAAAGGCTATACCGAATGGGACGAGATCAAAGGCCATGGCAGCGAGACGGGGGAACCGCATCTCGGCAGTCATGCGTGGCCGACACTGAACAACGCCATGATCTCAGTGATGGAAGACAACCGTGTGGAAGGCATCATGAAGGCCTTGAAGGAGAAAGACCTTCAGGCACCTGAACTGGGACTTCGCGCCTTTGTTTGGACGATTGAGCGAATGATTTAAAAAAAATCTTGTGTTTTGTAATTAAAAATGTTTATATTTGCGAATTGAAACACTTAATCAATTCTACAATAAACACTTAATAAAAGACAAAGATGGGAAAATTCGTTATTACGCTCAGAAAGAACGGTGAATTCCAGTTCAACTTGAAGGCCACCAATGGCCAGGTAATTCTTACCAGTGAAGGTTACACCACCAAGACAGCATGCTTGAATGGCATCGAGTCAGTAAAGAAAAACAGCCAGGTGGAGGCTCGTTTCGACAAGAAGGTCGCCTCAAATGGCAAGCCTTTCTTCAACTTGAAAGCCACCAATGGCCAGATCATCGGTTCCAGCCAGATGTATGTCAATGAGAAAAACATGCTCAACGGTGTGGCTTCCGTGATGAAGAATGCTCCCGAGGCACCTGTTGTTGACATGACGGAAGAATAATCCGGCATGGAACACAGTTCCTTGAATTGATTTGAGAGGGTGACCATTTCTGGCCGCCCTCTTTTCTTTAAAGTGTTCACCTCAGATCACCCCACGAGCTATCTTTAAGCTACTTCCAAGCTACCTCCAAGCCATCCCTAAGCTATGAAGAGGTGCTACCTCGATGAAGGTGATGCCGGTGTGCGAAAGATTCAAAACTACTCCTAAAAGGAACATCCCGTCGCTTCAAACACCATTTCCTTGCTCAAGCCCATGGCCAGCAGTTTCTGCGCCATCTCCAGTTTCGCTTTGGCTTCGCCTTCGGCGACCCCAAGCTCTTTTCCTTCGGCGATTCCGAGTTCTTTTCCTTCTGCTAATCCTAGCTCTTTCCCTTCTGCTAATCCGGCTTTTTTCCCGGCCTTCTCTCCTTTCTCGAAGGAGTAGGCGATGGTGTTGAGGTTGTCCCAGTAGTGTTTCTGGCTGACCATGTAGGCGAGACGCTCCTGCGGCGAGAACATGGCGATGCGTGCC
>JAEEGL010403992.1_pt1 | contig 73746 bp, 46 predicted proteins | sample 9134231 | NCBI WGS metagenome assembly JAEEGL01 (sample SAMN16246548, study PRJNA631951) | gut metagenome | biome: gut microbiome; feature: rumen; material: fiber-attached | host: Bos | place: Iran: Karaj | collected 2018-10 | reverse complement strand
TTTGGACAGGCTGATGGAATACGAGGTCGAGATGGAGACGGCCGAGGAGTTCTATGAGCCTTACTACAACACACATCGAAGATAGCGTCTGACAGTGACAGGTGTGGGAAATGTCCCATACAGGTCAGATGCCCTTATTTAGCGAAAATAGCTGAAAAAAACAAGTTTTAGCAAAATATAAAGGCAAAATTGTGTTATAGCAAGCTGAAATCGTGTTTTTTTGTCATGCTATGTTTTCCATCGGGGGTCGTTCATTAACCACAGAATAATCAGAAGCGTTCAGCCGCGTTTATGCCGTTGTCACAGATGCATTTGGCAGGCCGAAATGTCTTTCGGAGGCATGGCCGAGGTTTGGACGGCACGGTCATGGTGCAGGAGAAGGCGGGGGTAGGCCAGCTGAGCGGGGACGCACCAGTCCGTGACGGCGTGGCGGACGGGGCCCTTGGACTCAAGCTCCACGCTTTCGTAGGCGGTGAAGGTGTCGCGGGATTGATGGTGGAGATAGTGGGCGTGGAGGATGCGTTCCAGCCGGGTCGTTTCGCCGAGGCGGGCCAATGCGATGCCGTAGGAGGCGATGGGCCAGTTGTCGGCGCAATGGCAGGCGAGATGCTTCAACGACGGGAAGCAGAGACCGAAATGGAAGCGGGTCATGCCTTCCGTCTCGCCGTCCCGTTCCTCTCTGGCGTGAATGACCGCCAGCGCCTCCGCCCGTGTTAGGACGCCGCTTTCCAGCAGTTCCAAATAATAGCGGTAATTGGCGTAAGTGGCGTCCCGTGTTTCCTGAAAAGAGGCGATATCCTCTTCTGAGGGAAGACGATAGGGCGGCAGACCATCGGGCAGCCTATGGGCCTCGAGAGCGTTTCGAAGGGCGGTGGCCAGCCGCTGTGCCTCCAACGCGCATTCCGCCTCGCATTCCAGTCGGCCATGACGTCTTGCGGCGTGGCTCCATGCCTTCAGACCCCGCACGGCCCAGGCGTTGTTGTGGGTGTAGATGGCGGGGCGGTCTTGGGTGTCCGCCTCTGGCACGCCCACAATCAGGTCAGGAAAGTGTTCGTCCGTGGGGGGAAGCAGGGGATTGCCGCTGCGGATGAGGAGGCGCACCATGCGGAGAATGGCGTCGCCGTGGCGAGCCAGCCAGTCGGCGGCGGCGTCCGAAGCGTCGGTCACGCAACGGGCGGCTAGCTCCAGAAGCATGCCGTATTCGGCGATGGACGGACCGAAATAGTCGATGCGACCGTCCTCCATGACAAAGCGGTCCAGATAGTAGCCCAGCCGTTGGGCGGCCAATTCCGTCTTGCCCATCTCCAGAAGGAGGCCCGTTGCATGGATGGTGGTCGGCGGAAAGCCATCGTGGAGGCGGTCATGGTAACTGCCGACGCCGTATTTGGGGTGTTTGCCGCAGCCCGCGAGCAGTCCCTGCACGATGGTGGCCCGCCAGGCCTCTGGACGCTCTCCCGCCAGAGGAGCCGGTTCATGGACGCCTGCAAAGAAGGCATTCCATTCCCGCTCCATGGCAATGACGCCTTTCATAAATTCCTCTTGAGCAATAGGATGGACGCCTGACTCGTCCACAATGGCCGCTTCTGCCTCATTTTTGCGGATATGCATAAACCCCTCTGCCGCATGGAGTTCCATAAGTCCATCTGCACTGCGGATTTCCAGAACGGGAAGCCATCCCTTTCGCCAGCGCCAGCGGACGGCCAACGGAAGGGCATCCCGCCAGTTCAATAGCGGTGGCTGCCGATGGTCCGGCTGGAAGACGGCCTTTGGGGCAGGGGGCAGACGCCAAATGGCGCCGTCCCGTTCGACCATGAAGGTCTCGAACGTGTTTGAGGCCGTGAGGAAGACGTAGTCCTGTAATTCGTTGAGGGGCATGATGTTGAGGAATTATGGGGACTCCGGGGCGGCGGTGATGTGGAGTTCCCCCCACAGGAGGGTGATGGGGCCTTGGGTCTGATTCCGCAGTTCGATGGTGTTGTCGTCAGCCTGGATGAACGGCGTGGCGTCGTAGGCTCGCAGGGCTCCCTCCGGCACGGGAAAGTCCAGTCCATCAGGCAAGTGGCTGGGGGAGAGGAGTTTGGCATTGAGACGGACTTCCAGCTGCGCGGCTGTGGGAGTCGGATTGGCGAAGCCGATGATGAGCGTGGCCTTGCGGCCGGACTCGGGACGGGGGCCGACGGGAATCCGCAGGTCGCCCCAATCTCCTGCCAGAATCTCCAACGGCAGATGGCTTGTGCGGGCGCGGCCAAGGGCGGGAAAGTCTGGAAATCCCACATAGTGGCGGCGTTCCATGGCGGCGGCGGTCTTCAGTCGGCCAAGGCCGGTCATGAGGAGACGGTTCTCCTCAACCGGACGGCCCATGTGGTTGAAAAGGTAGATGCGGTCCGCGCCGCGGTGAAGCCAGTCTGCCGCCATGCCCGCGCGGATGGCCGCTCCGCCGCCGGACCATGCGCTGGCGTTGGCGTTGAAGCGGCATTCCATGCATGGGGCCAGCAGCACGTCCTTGCCCACGATGCGACGCCATTGCTCCAAAGGCGTGTTCGGCCAGTTGCCGAAGAGGAAATTGGTGGGCGTCACGATGTCCACCAGATGGCGGTCGCACCATGCGGCCACGTCATAGCCCAGACGATAGGCGTCTTCGGGAAGAGCGGGCACGCGGACAGCGAGGCGGATGCGGTGGCCGCGGACAGCCTCCTGCGCATCTGCCTTTTGGCGGATTTGGGCGATGAAGTCAGTCAGCACCCCACGGCCTTCGACCTCCGCGCCAGCGGCGAAGACGCGGCCGAAGCGCATGAAATCCAGTTCCAGACCGTCCGCGTCATAGCGTTCCAGCAGTTCGGAGACCATGGCGAAGATGTAGTCGCGGACTTCGGGGACGGCGTAGTCCAGGCCCTGCGCATAGTAGGCGCCGACGCGGGCGTCCAGACGGTAGGTGCCGATGCGCCATTCGGGGTGCTTTCGCCAGAAGCGTCCATGAATCCACGCCTTTTCGTCCAACACGTCGTGGCAGTCGTTCATGCGCATGCTGATCCAGGGGGAGACGCCCCGCTTGCGCAGGTGGGCGATCCAGACCTGATATGGATCAATATTTCTGTCGTGCAATGACTTGCAGCTTTTGATAAGCTGTGTGGTCTCGACGGGAAGCGTCTGGCCGAAGGCGGTGGCGGTGCCGTCTTCCGCGAACTGGATGTCCTCCCACATGGGGGAGAAGACGCGGCTGCCGTAGCTGGCCCGCTGGCAGTTGGGATTGAGCATGATTTCGCGGATTTGGTGATTGCCCACCAGATAATAGTCCAGGTACTTGCACAGTTGCTCTTCATCTGGATTATGCAGCATGTCAAAGACTTGGGTGCAGTCCTCGTTGAAGACGATGCCCTCCCGTGGCCCGTCAAAGGCGGTCTGCGCATGGCCGGAGAGGCCCTGTTTTGTGGTGGCGCGAATCTGCTTTAGCGCAAAGCGGCCCGCCGTGAAATTGTAGATGTAGACGGCTATGCGCAGACGCGCCGCCGCGGCCTCCTGCATACGGTCGGCGGGCAGCAGGTCCCGCCGTCTGGTTGCCATGCCAGTGGCCGGCCGATTGACGCCGCTGTCCAGCAGAATCGTCTCCTTGCCAGCGGCGTCCACCGCGGTGACACGAATGGCGGGCACGGCATCGGCATTGAGCTCTTCCAATGTGTAGGCGCTTTCCAGCAAAAGGTCCATGCCGGGCTCTGGAGCCTCCATGACGAAATGGGCGGCGCCATGTCCCTGGGCGCCATCTGCGGGGGGCGTGAAGACAATGCCCTCTGTGTCGTTGGCTTGGACGACGATGGCCTTGTCGTCGGCTGCGGGCTTCTCCCATTGGGAGAACGACGGCAACGGCACCGTGGCGGCGGTCAGCGAGAGGGCGGAGACGACTGCAAGGAGGCAAATGCGAATGACTTTCATCATTTCTATCTTATTGAATATAAACGACTTATGAATATAAATGGATGACAGGGGCAGTTGGAGTCACTTTTGGGCTGGGGCCTTGCCGGTGAACTCGCCAATCCATTTGAGGTATTCGTCGCCCATGCAGACGGCGCCATAGTATTCGATTTCATCCACATGAGGGCTTTGTTCCGTGACCTCGAAGGGGTTAAGCACTTCGGACAGACGGCCGCCCTCGATGCAGCGGTACAGGGAGAAGGTCAATTTGCGGCCGCCGGTGACCTCGTCGGTGAAATAGTCCATGAAGTCCTCGTACATGCCGATTCCGGCCACCGTGCCGTTTTGAATTAGGCGGGCGTAGGGCCAGATCAAGGTGCCCATGTTGGTGCGGCCATAGCGGGTGAAATATTCCTTAGTCCCTGGTTTCCAGCCATGTATGTATAGGGGACGATCCCCGATGAGGGCCTTGCAGCCTTCCGCGTATTCCGCAAAGCCCTCCGCTCGCTCCTGCACAATCCGCTCCCGCGGCAGTTCATCCCGCCAGATATCCTTTCCGGTCTTGGCAAGCAGCCGTGCCCGAAGGGCGGGATGATAGCTGAAATGGTCTGGATCGTCGCCGTCGCTGTGGCAGTTCAAGGTCAGGCGGAATCCATCGAAGGGGTATTTGGCCAGTTCGCTGAATTTGTCCAGCTTGTGTTTCATGGCCACGGGGTCGCAGAATTCGACGACGCCGACCAGATGGGGCGTGGCCGCGAAGACCCCCACGAAGAAGCCGATCTGAACCTGGCCGTAGTCCACCGCGATGGAGGGCATGGCCGAGAAGTCCAAGCCGGAGTCCAGTTGGAAGCCTTCCGGCCGTTGCTTTCCAAATTCCATGGGTGTGGCGTTGTAGCCCCAGAAGGTGGGAATGGGCTCTCCCTCCACGTTGTAGGCTCTTCCGGCCGTCGTGTGGCCGATGATCGCCAGCGTGTAGAGTTTGGACATGTCATAACATGTTTTTGGAGCGATCTTTATGTAGAGACCGGGGAGGTTGAGTCCTGCGAGGGTCAGGCGGTTGTGTCCGTCCGGCGTCCGTTCCGGAATGAACTCCAGATTGCCTTCGTATCGCGTATAGTGCTGATTGTCATAGCTATAGAAGAGGTCAATGTCTTCCCTCGTGAAGCGGATGGGCGGCCGGTCCGTCCGATAGCCTTCAAAGACGATTTTGCCGACGGGAAGGCGTTGGGCCAAGTAGTTCTTTTGGGCGATGTCCACGAAATCCAGCGGTTTGGCGGTTGCCCAGCAGCTGGGGTGGGTTCGGAAGAAGGGGTCCAGCAGGGGATAGCCGCCAGTCAGCTTGTACTCCGCAAGGAACTCCGGCGGGATGAGCTTCTCGTCGTAGGGGGCACCGCCGCCTTCATCTGTGACATTCTCCCAACACCATACTTCCATGCCATATTGATGGCCCAGGCGGATGGTCTCCGTCAGGGGGTCATAGTGCTTCAGGGTCTCGATGAGGCGGAGGGACTGCCGCCGCTCCAGATAGTGCCACGCCCCGTTCTCGCCATATTGGGCGGTGAAGGCGGACTTCTGGAAGGTGACGCCGATTACGTTGGTCCGCAGATTGACCTTCTTGATGCCCGCGGCGGCGTAGCGCTTGAAGTGCTCCTCGTATTCCTCCAACGTGAGATAGCCCTCTGGCGACTTGGACTGAAAGGCGATGTCCAAAAAATCGACGGTGGTGCTGATAAGGGGCCGTGCGTTGGCGGCGGTTTCTCCGCCCACGGCCAGCATGGCCGTCAGACAAATGACCCAATTGTGAAATTTCATTGATCGCTCCTAGTCATTATTCTATTGTTATTCCACTATATTATATAATAGGTATAGAAGGCTCACGAATTCAGAGTTTCGATGGAGCCTGTGTTGAGGAAGGGCACCACGTTCTCCACGCCGTGGTGAGGTCTGCAGACATTGTCCCGAAGGACCAGCTCCCGAATTCGCCCTGCGTTTCTCAAGAACACAATGGGCTCCGCCAGATGGTTCTCCATGGTGCATTTTTCAATGATGGCATGGTCGATGACAAAGTCCGCCTCAAAGTCAAAGGTGGGGACGGCGGTGGTCTCCTCAATCCGCTGGACTCCGGAGACGCGGAGGCTGCCCATGGTGCCTTTGCCTTCTCCCCAGAAGAGGGCGTAGTCCGGACAGCAGTTCCAGTCGGACGGAAGAGGTAACGCCTTGGCGATGAAGAAGTTCTCGAAGACGAGCCCGTCAAAGTCGCCGCGTCGTGGCCGTTGGGGGAAATAGTGGGTGAATCCGATGGCGTAGCGGTAGAAGGAGCCATGGACGTTGCGGATGGTGATATTGCGGATGGGGGAGCCGTTGGACAGGAAGCGGGCGCAGGAATGGCAGCGTTGGGCAAAGACGCCGTCCACCTCGATGTCTCCGATGGGGCCCATGAAGGGGGAGTCGATGGTGCCGTCCTCCGCGTTGAAGGCCAGTAGATCATCGTAGCAGGCGCCCTTCAGGTTGGTGATGCGGCCGAAGCGGCAGCCGCCGTCGAAGTGGAGGCCGTCCATGTTGTTGGGGGAGGGGTTTCCCTCGTTGAAGTCGAAAGTGATGTTCTCGAAGGTGAAATTGGTGATTTTCGCCCCATGGAAACCGTAGGTGACGGGATTGCGCAGGGTGACGTCCCTCATGACGAACTGGTCGACGTTGACGAACAGCATGAGGTCGCCCCAATAGCGTTTGGGGTGCCAAGGCAGCTCGTCCTCACGCAGTTCCGGCAGGGTGATTTGGCGTTTCCGCACGGGATCCATCGGCCAGTCCGCCGGCATGGCCATCCGCCGCATGCTGTTGGGCTCGTTGGAGGCCGTGGGGGCCACCATTTGGGGATTGGGGGCCTGGGCGGTGTTGTTGCCGTTCCAGATGCCTCCCGTGACGGCGATGCGGCTGTTGCCGCTCTCAAAGTCATCATTGACCAACATGGGGCCGTTGGATTTTGGGGCCAGAACCACTTCTGTCCAACGGTCCAGCCGCAACTCTTGATTGCTATGCAGTCGCAAAGACTTGGTAATCAGATAGTTCCGTGATGGGGACGGCAGCTGGACGCATCCGCTTCCGCTGTCCAGTAGCTCCTGAATCGCGGGGGTGTCATCATGGACACCGTCGCCGTAGAGGGTGTTTTTCATCTGATGCGTTGTCATTAAATATAAATATAAGTTGTTTGTTATAAATATGTTATGAAAATACTTGCCATGGATGGACTCATGGCTTACCGCTGCCGACTTGCCGCAGAATGTCCACGGCGGGGGCGGGAATGCGGCCGAGGCAGTCAGGACCCACGTTGAGGAGATAGTTCAGGTTGCAGGTGTTGAGATGGGCCTTGATTTCGCGGATGCGGGAGGCGCTTTTCCAATTGTTGTCGAAGCTCTTATAGCCCCATGTGTCATTGAGGGTGCAGGCGGATTCAAAGAGGCCGCCGTCCTGCCGGTTGGGCGGAATTTCGTTGTCTCCCATGGAGGTGTAATCTCCTAAACCGTTGCCGATACGGGAGTTGATGAGGCAGCCGGGCTGATGGCGATGAACCAGTTCCGCCAGCTGTCGGCTTTGTTCAGGAGAGATGGTCAGCGGGGTGTCGAACCAAATCAGGCAGAGGTCGCCGTAGTTTCGCAGCAGCTCCTCCACTTGCGGAAGTATCTTGCTTTCAAAGCATTGGGTGTAGTTTTTGTGGGCGTTGTCTGGAAAGTCCCAGTCGTTGGTCCAGGAGGCTTTGCCGTCGCACCACGTATGGCCGGTCCGATAGCCGCCGCCGTTGGGTTCGCTCCAGTCCAGGTCCTGCGAATAGTAGAGTCCGAAGCGGATGCCGTGGTTGCGGCATGCCTCGGCCAGTTCTGCGATGACGTCCCGTCGGAACGGTGTGGCGTCCACGATGTTAAAGGGGCTGCAGGCGGAGTGGTACATGGCGAAGCCCTCGTGGTGCTTGGCGGTGACCACCATGTAGGTCATGCCGGCGTCGCGGGCCAGCTGGACCCATTCGTCCGCATTAAAGCGGATGGGGTTGAAGGCGGCCGTCAGCCGATGATACTCCGCGTTTGGGATGCGAAAATAAGCCTGAGCCCACTCGCCGATGTCCTCCATGCGGCGGCCGTTCCACTCGCCGGCGGGCAGGCAGTAAAGGCCCCAATGGACCATGAGACCGAAGCCCGCCTGGGCAAACCACCGCCGCGCCTCCTCGTGCCGTTGTTGAAATTCAAGATTCTCCACCATTGTCTCCAGAGTATGTTTTATATTGTAATTTATTGATTGTAAACTAGTTATGGAATTTGTGCCAAATGACCGCCTTGGGGGATCCTTGTCGGCGTTCCTGCCATCTCCTTAACGTATAGCGGAAACGGCCAATTTCAACATGGCACGGCTGAGGGAAATGGCAAGCTTCCATTTGGCGATTACATTATACGGCGTCAGTCCCATTGTAACGGTTCAGATGGAGTCCACAGAATACACGGAATAAACAGATGCGGACTGCCGCTTGTCCGAGCGGCAATCCACGGTTCTCTTATTTCATTTGATGAAAATAAACCGCGTTCTGCCGCGGAACGCTTCTGTACATTCTGTGTGTTCTGTGGATAATAAACTACCCTTGTGGGGAACAGAGCGCTGAAGAAAAGTGGTTAAAGTGGAGCATGAACATGGATGACAGGGACAGTCGCCTTATGGCGAACTGGATTGAGGGCGACGCCGTTCCGTGCGGCGACATCATGGCCAACGGCAGTCCGGAGCGCTGTGTGGTGCGTCAGGTGATGAAATGCCTGGAAGATGGCCAACTCCTTGTGCTGGAAGCAGTTCCGATTTCTCAACGGCTGAAGCGGATTCGGCAGGCCGAGACGTTGGATTTGCTGGAACGGGACGGTGTTCCCCAAATCGCACCGTGGCTCAAGGCAAAAGACGGCCAATGGGGCGTGGCGGATGACCAGGGTCTCTTCTGGCAATGCAGACGTTTCATCAATAGCGAAGTCCTTCCGCGGGAACACTATGCGTTGGAGGAATGGCGAGGGGCGGCGGCCGCCCGCTGGCTTCGAGTCGTCCATCAGGAGAGCCCGCGAATGGAGGAGGTCTTTCTCATCACCCATTACATCCATCATCTGATGGACGCCATTCGGGCGGACCAGCCCGCATTGGGTTCGGATTTGGATAACGTCCTCAACGCCATGGATTTCGATATTCAGGCCGAGCGGAAACTTCCCATGGTTTTCTCCCATGGGGACTTCCATCCGGGGAACATCCTGTGGGGAGACCACGACATCACTGCCGTCATCGACTGGGAGTTCTGCGGCTGGAAACCCATCTGTTATGATGCCGCTAACCTATTGGGCTGCATTGGGATGGATAATCCGGACTGGTTGAGCGGCCCCATGGCCTCCGCTTTCCTTCGGGAGCTGCAGCTGCCTGCCGTGGCACGGCCGGCGCTAATCCGATACATGGTGGCTCTCCGTTTCGCATGGATGCGGGAATGGTGGCATGCCAACAACAAGCCCATGATCATTCAGGAGCTGGATTTCATGTGGCTCCTGCTGCAGCAGGGAGAACAGCTCTTGCATGGGGAATTAGGAATTAGGAATTAGGAATTAGGAATTAGGAATTAGGAATTAGAAATTAGGAATTTAGTTAGAAGTTAGCGGTTTTCTGGAGCTTCTAGAGTTAGCTAAAGAGAGCGGCGCCGAAGAGGTCGTGGGCGTTGCCGGAGAAGATGGCCTCCAAGTCGGCTTTGGAGAGGCCGGCCATGTCCGCCGCCTTTTTCATGGCGCGCAGCTGTTCGTAAATGACAAAAGTGGCGCGTCCGTCGCAGTGGGGGCAGGGGCTGCCGGGGAAGAAGGCCCAGGCGCGGCCCCATGTGATGTAGCTGCCGCGGTCGCTGCCGGCGCCGATGTTGTCGCTGCCAAACAGGATGCGGCGGATGTTGAAGTATTTCATCAGCAGGAAGTGGGAGTAGGGGTCGCAGACGGCGGAGGTGTCGCACCACACGTTATCTCCCAGTTCGGCTAGCCGATGGATTTGCCCCTCCAGAGTGAAGCTGTTGAAGGCGCGGGCGCAGTGGGCCAGAATCCATTTGACTTTGGGGTACTTCTTCACGTAGATGGCCAAATCCCTCATGTTCTCCGGCGCCGCGATGCCGTGGCGTTTGGACAGATGGAGAGTGATGGCTTTGCCGTAGGCGTTGGCCACTTCCATCTGATATTCAGGCAGATAGTCCGCAATGCTGCATTCCGCAGGGTCATTCGAGAAGACTCGATAAGGCTTCAGGCCGGCGATGCCCCGCTCCAAAAGGGCGGCGATCTGGTCGGCGGTGACCTGCGGCGTCACAATCATGGCGGCGGGCAGGGCGTGAGTCGTGGACTCCTGAAGCAGAAACTCGTTGTGCTTCGCCACGTCCATGCCAAGCAGCGGGGTCCCCAAAAAGTAGAAGCCCAGCTTGCGGTTCGGATAGATCTGGCGGCTCCAGTCAAACATGACCTTGCCGTCCGTGTTGTAGCGGAGACAGGAGTCCACTTCCGTGTTGGAGCCGGCGTGGGCTTCGTCCCAAAGATGGCAATGGACATCGAACAGCTTGTCCGGAACAAAGGACTCCAGCTCCGCCTCCCAAATCTCCCGATCATAGTCCGTATATTCCACGCTGAACATGCCCATTTCTCCCTTTGTATTTATAACTTTTTGATTATCAATGATTTGCGAAAATGTTAATCGGCTATTCCCCTGACTTGGACGCCTTGGCGCTCTTCGCCTTCGCCGTTGTTGTGGTCTTTGTCGTTGTCTTCTTTTTCGCGGTGGAGCCACCGCTGGTGGCGGCCTTGGTCCGGTTGATGAATCGGAAGGAACGGCGGAAGATGTTGCGGATGGAGACAAACAGCCCTAACAGCTCGTACAGGGAGCCCAGCACCCCCTTGTTGGAACGGCGGCGACGGCGGCGCGTGCCGTCGTCAATGGAAAAGCTGAATTTTCGTGCCATGATTCCCCTTTGGTCTCATTGCCATGGAACTGTATATATATGGAATCTAATATAGCCCGCTCCGCCGCATTTCAAACCCGTAAGCCTAAATGAACCATGAAAATGATGGCGTTTTTCAGGCCGGAAGATCCGTCGGGGCCGAATTACAGCCATCAAAAAAACGCGATTAACAAGCTCTTTATACATAACATACAGGTATGTAATGTATATTTCAAAATAAACCAGGCGGGTGAGTGTCGCATGAATGATGCGACTGAGAGTTTTAAGCCGCTATAGCGGCGACAGGATAATAGCCGTGGGTGGAGCGAAGCGTAACCCACGGACAGGCAGGAACATACATGTTTGGAACCACGTAGTGGTGGCAGGATAATAATCGTGGGTTTCGCTTCGCTCCACCCACTTCAGGCTCCTGTCACCGCTACGCGGTTCTAAAATCTATCTTTCTTGTGCACCGTGGGTTGCGCTTACGCCTATGGCGTTGCGCTTACCCACGGCTAATATCCTGTCGCCGCCAAAGCGGCTCTTTTTTCGGCATGCCTCGCCTTCTGCTGCCATAGCTTTTCCACACATCTTGATGACTGGGGGAGAGAGACCGATTCAGCATGATGATTTGCGTGGAGGAAAATCCAATTGCTGTTTTAGAGTCATGGCAATGGCTTAGACCATCAGGGTTCTCAATAGTTACGATCTATCAACAAATTTGGCACAATACTAAATTTTTAAAATTTCTAATTCCTAATTCCTAATTCCTAATTCTCAAGGAGTTGCGCTTCCAGTTCCTTGCGGGAGGCGGTGCCGGTGGTGTGAAGTTTGCGGATGGTGACGGCGGCGCAGGCATTGGCGATGATGGCGGCTTCCGCAAGGGGGAGGCCTGCGGCCATGGCGCAGGCGAGGCCGGCCTGGAAGGAGTCGCCGGCACCGCAGAAATCGATTTCCCCCTCCACATGGAAGGCGGGGACATGGGTCGCCTTGCCGTTTTCCGCAAGGAAGCAGCCATTTTCGCCAGCGGTGACCAATGCGGGGCGGCCAGTCCGCGCGGAAAGCCGCAGGGCGCAGTCGCCGAGCCGCTCTGGCGGGATGGCGGTCTCTCCGAAGGCACGGCCTGCCTCGATTTCATTGGGCTTGACGATGACGTCGCGGTATTCGCCGATGCGGTCCCGGCTGTCCACAATCACGGTCAGTCCCTTTTGGGCCCATTCCATGACCCGCTGGCGAACCCGTGGGGTGACGCATCCATAAATCATTTGATCGCAAATACATAGAACATCAATGGAGGGTGCCAGCTGGTCTAGATGTTCCAAAAGGCGGTCTTCCGTGGCGACGGCGAGCGGGGCGTCGTTTGTGAAATCCATGCGCGGGTCTTCGTAGATGACGTCAGAAATTCCTCTGCGCAAAGGCTTTATGTAGGTATTTGTGACACGGGAGGAATCGATGAGGATGCCGCTGATTTCCGCTCCCACGTCTTTTAGAATCTCTCCATAGATTTTCCCCCGCCAGTCATCGCCGAAGACGCCGATGCAGTGGACGGCGGCCGGCTCCAGCGCACAGAGATTGGCCACCACATTGCCTGCGCCGCCGGCGCTGTAGCGCTCATGGACGATGGGCAGGGGGTAGTGGGGCGTCTCGCGGGAGAGCTGGCTACGGCGCATGTCCGCATGCCAATAGGCGTCCAGACAGAAATCGCCCAAGACGGCGAGCCGACCGTTGCCGAGGCGGGGAAGAGATTGGATGATGGACTGACGCAAGTTCATGGGCTGCAGGGAGTTGGCTTTTCGGGGACAAGATGGCGCTCCACGGTCAGCAGGAGGCCATAGATGAACATGGCGACAGGGGCCAGCAGGAAGGTGCAGCGAAGTCCGAAATGGTCTCCCACCACGCCCATCAGCCATGTGAACAGGCCGCAGCCGGGGATGCCGACGCTGGAGAAATAGACATAGAGCATGGTGGAGTCCAGTTTGGGGAGGCGGAGGACCCCGTAGACCTGCAGGGAAGGCCAATAGGGGGCGACGCACAGGCCGGAGAGGAACAGAAGCCCGTAGAGTGCGGCGAGGACCATGGCGGGGCTGGAGAAGGTGTCTGGCCGGATGAAGACCAGTCCCAACGACACGGGCACGCCGCCGAAGGAGGCGGCCTGCAGCAGCTGGAAGAGGTTCTTCTGGGGGATGAAGCGGCCGTAGCAGTAACGTCCGATGAACATGCCCAGTCCCAAGGAGGCGGTGCCCAGGGCTCCCGCCCAGGTGCTGGCGTGGAAGTTGAGCTGGATGAAGCTGGCGGACCAGAAGGTCAGGCCGAATTCCGCCCCGGCGCCCACGAGCATGCAGAAGCAGTAGAGCCAGAAGCGCCAAGAGGCGAAGATGGCCGTGGATTTGGCCCATACGCCGTCCTCTTTTGCGGTGGCGGGAGGCGTCTCCGGATAGATGCAATCGGGGCTTTCCTTCCACAGAAAGCCCAACGAGCTGGCGAGGGCGATGGCTCCCACGGCCGCCACGATGCCACGCCACGGCACGCCGATGGCGTTCAGCGCACAGACCACCAGCACGACGCCCACCGTGCCCACGGACCAGAAGCTGTGGGCGATGTTCACATAGGCCCCCGGCTCGTCGGTGTGCATGTCATTGACGAAAGGCGTCGCCAGCCCTTCGCAAATGCCCTCTCCTGCGCCGGCGAGCAGGATGCAGGGCAGGGCCATCCAATAGGAGGGGGCCATGGCGCAGAGCAGAATTCCCGCCCCCATGATGACCATGGCGACGCCCATGCTGAGCCGCTTGCCGAAACGGTTGGCCAACGCGCCGCAGGACAGCAGCAGCACCATCATGGTCAGGCTGCGGCAGACATGGAGGGCGCCGCCGGTGCCCATGCCCCCTTGGTCCAATGGAAAGTTCAGGCTGCGGCCCATGTCCACAAGAACCAGCGGAATGGCCAGGGAGCTGGCTGCATAGGCGGCGAAGGCGAAGAAGGCCGCATAGTCGTAGCGTCTGAATTGCAGAGACATAGGAAAGTCTTTGGGATTATTGCCACGTGCCGCCGAAATAGACCGCGCAGCTTTGGGTGAATTTGTGGGGATAGTCGACGGCGAAGGAGCGGATGCCCACGTCCAGGATGGCGGCGATGTCCGCCTGTTCAAACTCCCACGGAAGAACCTGCAGCAGCACATCGGCCTTCAGGGTGACGGCCAGCGCCTCGGCGGCGAAGTCGCGGGGCAGCTCGTAGCGCCATGTGCCCAATGCCTTGGCGTGGTCCAGTTTGTTCAGATGGAGCTGGACTTCGGTGATGCCCTCGAAGTTCTCCTTCTGGTCCACATGAAATTCGTCCATGATGTCCTTCACGGAGCCGCCAAGCCAATGCTTGGTGCGGATTTCGGGAACCAGCTTCTTCATCTCGCGCAGCAGCTGGCGGTTCCAGCTGGCCAAGGTGAGCTGGCGGCCCACGCCATAGCGGTGGATGAGCTCCGCAAGCTGCTCCAGACTGGCCGTCTTGTAGTCGATGATCATATGGCGGTCGGGAAACTGCTGAAGGCGCTTGAAGAGCATCTCCATGGAGGGGACGTGCTGGTTGGGGTAGGCGTCCCAGCCGATGTCGATGGTCTGAAGCTCCGCCCAGGTGATTTCGGAGATGGGTTTGTCGCGGAATTGCTCCGGCAGGTTTCGGCCGATGCGATTGAGATTGGAGTCATGGAGGGAGACCATGACGCCGTCTTTGGTCAGATTGACGTCCGCCTCCGGCCGGCCGCCGTGGAGCCAGCCGTATTCGAAGGAAAGGCAGCAGCTTTCGGGCATCTCATAACCGCCGCCGCCGCCCCGATGGGCTTCCCAAAGGATGATTTTGTCCGGCCGTGGCGCCTCCGCCGCGGCGAACAGCCCGCAAATCATGCTGACTCCCATCGTCATCTTCAACATCGTTCCTTTCATGCTGTAGCCTTTCCATCATGGTTTCCGCCGGGTCCAGTCCCGTTGCGCACGGCGACTAACAATATCTTCCTTCTGTCCAAAATCAAGCCATGAAGGGAAATTTCGGGAGGCGCCGCAAATGGCAAAGTCCGCCTTGACGCCTCTGCCGCACTGTCATAGCAGAGGAACCATATAGATGGGCAGCCGCAGGATTTTCCCGTCATCCCGCAGATCCTTCGGATGGATTACGTGGCACTGGCCGACGAACTGGGAATACCTTGCCTGGAAGCGCTCCAACGAGAGCGTTGAATAGCTTCGGGAGGACTTCACCTCTAGAGGAAGAATGTTCCGCTCCTGCGAAAGCGAGGACTTGCTGATGAGAAAGTCCACCTCCATCTTCTCCTTTTGCGTGGCGGGATTCGACTGTGTGAAGAAATACAGCTTATGTCCGCTGGCCACCAGCATCTGCACTACGAGGTTCTCGAAGAGCATCCCCTGATTCACCGCCAAATTCCCGAAAAGCAGCCGGCGGTTGATTTCCTGCATCGCCGTCTCATTTTCGTCAAAGGCGAGGCTAAGCAGGAGTCCGGTGTCCCCCATGTAGCATTTCAGGACGCTTTTGTCACGGTTGAGCCGGAGACCCAGATTCGGTTCTGTGGCATTATAGCATAGGTTGACGATTTTGGCGTCATCCAGCCAGAAGAAGGCGTCCCCATAGTCGCGCATTCGGGCATTCTTGCCCAACGACGAGAGGTGAAAGACCCTGTTGTGGGATTTCAGCTGTGCCGGAATGTCATCGAAGACACTGGCCACCTTCAAAGCATATTTGCCCGCATGTCGCGCCACATCGTCGCGGTAGAGGCGGAGGATGGTGCGCTTCTCGATTTCGGCATCCCGCAAGTCACTGGTCTTCTTGTATTTGGCAAGAACCTGCGGCATTCCGCCAAGCACCAGGTACTCCCGAAGGAAATCCATTGCCTTGCGATGAAGCCCCTGACCCAACGGCGAACGATCATGGTGGCAGCTGCGGATATAGTCCATCAGCGCCGTCTCGTCCATGCACCATAGAAACTCCTCGAAATCCATGGGGTGCATGGTCAGCCGCTCCTCTTCGGAGGGCAGCAGAATGCCCTCCGTGTTCTCGCGAATGGACAAAAGCGAGCCGGTCTCCATATAATCGTAGCGGCCATCCGCCACAAGATGCTTCACCGCCTCCCGTGCACGGGGGAACAGCTGCACTTCATCAAAGATGACCAGGGAATTGCGGACGGGAAGAGACTTGGAATACATGGCAAACAACTTGCGGAAAAACACCTTCAGATCCATCAGGTCGTCCATGAAAATCCGTCTGACGGTCTCATTGGCCAGACTGAAGTCAATCAGAAGGTAATCCGCATACTCCCGACGGGCGAACTCCTGGACAATCCAGCTTTTGCCGACTCGCCGTGCGCCTTCAATCATCAATGCTGTCTTCCCTTGGGAACGGGACTTCCATTCCACCAGCTTTTCGTAGATTTTTCGCCGCATCATCGCTCCTGAGTTGCAACTAACTATGGTTACAATTGTTTAATATAGCCATCAATATAATAGATGTCAAGGAGATTTTCACGAAATCGGGTAGTTCATTTTGCAGAAATTTCACGAATTCGGGCAGTTCATTTTGCGGAAATTTCACGAAAACGGGCAGTTCGTTTTGCGGAAATTTCACGAATTCGGGCAGTTCATTTTGCGGAAATTTCACGAATTCGGGTAGTTCATTTAGCGGAAATTTCACGAAATCGGGTAGTTCGTTTGAAAAGTGGCATCCTGTCAACGGTCGCAAAATTGCGGAATTTCAAAATGGCTTTTAAAAATTCCGCAATTTTGTGATTTGAAAACAACGAAAATGACATTATTCTAAAGTAGAGTTATAGAATTTCGAAAAAATGGCGATGACAATGTACGTCAGACGACATCTCGAAACCCCTTTCCTGAAGGCGAACCGCTTCTTTCCTGCCCTGTTGGTTACGGGAGCACGGCAGGTTGGCAAGACCACTTTCCTTCACCGCGTCGCGGAGCCGGAGCGGCGCTTCGTGTCTCTCGACGTCCCTGACGTGCAGGAGATGGCCAGGACGGATCCGCGTCTCTTTCTTGCGGCCAATCCGCCGCCTGTCGCCATAGACGAGTTTCAATATGTGCCGGAGCTCCTTCCCTATATCAAGGAGCGTATTGATGAGGCCAGACTCAAGGACCCGGAGAAGGCCGTCGGCATGTACTGGCTGACAGGTTCGCAGCAGTTCAAGATGATGACGAAGGTCACGGAGTCCCTTGCGGGCAGAATCGGAATCTTCAATCTCCATGGGCTGTCCGCGAATGAACTTGCCGGCGAGCCAGAGGCCGTGCCGTATCTTCCTGAAAACCTTGTGGTAAAAGGAGATGCATGTTCTCCAATGTCGTTCTTCGAACGGATTTGGAAGGGTGGCTACCCGAATCTCCTGCTGTCCGACGATCCGCGTGGAAACTGGCTTGACTTCTACCGCTCATATGTTCAGACCTACCTTGAAAGGGATGTGCGGTCACTTTCGCAAGTGGCTGACCTCAACGTATTCTATGTCTTTCTGAAGGCCGTGGCCGCCCGTTCCGCCCAGATGCTGAACTACTCCGACATCGCGCGGGACACCGGTATCAGCCAGCCAACCGCCAAAGGCTATCTCTCCATTCTGGAGGCATCGGGCATCGTGAAAATCCTGCCGCCGTACAAGACGGGAGAGACGGCCTCGCTGGTCGTCGCCACGCCGAAAGTCTATATGATGGACACGGGACTGATGGCCTACTTGACCAGCTGGACGTCTCCAGACGCACTTTCCGACGGTGCGATGGCGGGGCATTTCTTCGAGACGTGGTGTTTTTCCGAAATTGTCAAGAGCTACTCTGGGGCCGGGTGGGAGACTCCTTTCTTCTATTTCCGTGACAAGAAGCGCTGCCCCAAGGAGATAGACCTCATCATCAGCATGAACGAGACCCTCTATCCGACGGAGTTCAAGAAGTCGGCGATGTTGGACCGCAAAGACGCGCGGCATTTCGACGAGCTGGCGATCTTCAAACAACGCGTGGCGACGGGGGCGGTGGTGAGTCTATATCCCCAGAAGACATATCTCCGTGAAGATGTCCTGAACCTTCCCGCAACCTCGCTTTGAGTTGCGCATTTACCTAGATGTCTATTCAATGCGTTATCTATTGATACATAAGAAGTTATAAAATTTTCAATTTTGGACTTGACATATACATCTGGTGGTGTAAATTATTAATATTTTTATAGGATTGCTTATCATATGCATGCAACTGCCATGCAGGTGGGCCGGTTGAACAGAGTGGCATTCAAAACGCTGATACATGTAAAGACTGGGCATTCCCCGGCACAAATTCCGCTCAACCAACAGAGTAGATTAGGAGGCAACATGAAAAACAACAGGATTTGGCTTTGGTGCTTTACGTTTCTTGTGGCGACTTCCCTGCTTGCGGATTTCGTGCCCTTGAATCCACAGGACAAAATTGAGTTGGGCAAAGTGACCCGCATTTTGTGGAAGGAAGAATCGTTGACGGAGGCGGATTCCAATGTGCTCAAGGCGGCTCTTCGCTATCAGGGGCATGATGACGTGCGAAGCACGGCAATGGTGGCGGTCATTGCACGTCAAGTTCCCGGCTATCAGGAGATTATGGAAGATGTGGCCCAAAACGGCCGTTACACGGCAAAGGCGATTGCCAGCCGTGTTCAGGCCATGGGGGCCCCCATCACCATTGAACGCCTTGCAAAGACCTTGCAGGATACCAACGCGGATTACCGTATGTCATCTGTCCGCAACGCCGATGATTTCATCCGCGACATTCTTGTGGACATGATGGTCATTCGGGCAAGAGCAGGGGACAAGGCTCCATTTGTCTTGCCCGAAGGCGTCGCATTTGACGATACGCACAAGTCCCTGGCCGAGCTGGCCTTCAAGCCCGAAGCGGAGGCATGGGAATTCCTCCGAGACAAAGTTGTGACGCAGAAGGCAAGCAAACAACACATGGTTCCTCTGGCATTGGCGCTGTCTTCCTATTCCAAATTGTTCTATGACGAGGCGATGGAAGAAATGGAATCGGCGGCCACGCCGTATCAGGCGAAGCTGACATTTCTAAATTATCTCAACAGCAACGAGGGAAGAATGTCGGCAAAACAGCAGCAGACGTTCAAGGAAACGTATCCAGAGGAAACATGGGCCCAATGGGAGGGCAAATTGCGACAGGAGTTCAATTGCGCCCCCGTCAAGATGCGTTCTCCGGAAGAGCGTCTTCTGGATCAGGTCGAACTGGGCAAAATCCATGATATCCTGTGGAAGGAGGGCAATCTGACGGAGGAAGACACACATGCGCTGGAAACGGCATTGGATTATGACGGCGACGAGGCCGTGCCTTGCACGGCATTGGCCGCCGCCATCGCCAGAAACGCCCCTGGCCTGCGTCAACTGTTGGAAAACACCGCGAGCAAAGACGGCCATTTGCCCAAAGCCATCGCCACCCGTTTTCTGGACATGGGGGGGACGCCAACCGTCGAGCAGCTTACGGCTGCCTTGCGGGACACCAATGCGGAGTACAGACGGATGGATTTCCCCACCGCTGATGATTATTACCGTGATATTCTCGTGGACATGATGGTCCTTCAGGCACGTGCTGGAGACAAGGCTCCTTTTGAATTGCCGGAGGGCATCACCTTCAACACACGCCATAAATATCTGGCGAAGCTGGCTGCCAAGCCTGAGGTAGAGGCATGGGACTTTGCCTTTCAACAACTAAAAGCTGAAGGAAAGAAAGCTAGTCTTAGCAGTTTCTTGCCTTTTGTATATTCCCTTTCATGCTATTCAAAGGTATTCTATGACCAGTCCATGAAAGCCATGGCATCATCAGATTTGGGGTATAAAGGCAAACTGGTACTTTTCCATTATCTGACCTACAATCAAGGGCGTTTGTCTCCTAAACAATGGATGGTATTCATAGACAAGTATCCAGATTCTATAAGCATTGAGTGGGCCTCCAAGGCCCGTCAAGAAGCCATCAACTGACGATTCTGTCTTTCGCAATCCCTCTCTGGTTGACAACGGAAGTCAACCCCTTTGGCGGTTGGAGTTCCGAATAAGAAACACAAGACATGTCACGGCATGGGTCGCCATGACTCTTGCGTAATGATGTCAATCAGCGGGGGATTCTTCTTTTGTAATGGTTTGGCCCCCATCAGCAAAGCAGGTTTTGAGACTGTAATTCAGCCCCGTTGGGGCTGTGGAGTCATGGATGATGCTTGCGGCTCTCCTGTCTCCTGTCCAAATTCCTGTCTCTGGTCTCTGGTCTCAGGTCTGGACGAGAGACGAGAGACGAGAGACAAGAGACAAGAGACGAGAGACGAGAGACGAGAGACAAAAGACCTGAGACATGACGCAAGACATGAGACACAGGACATTCTGAAGTGATGGTGAAACATGGCTGAATTCGGTTCTGAACCGTTACATTGCTAACTGCTAACTAAATTCCTAATTCCAATTCCGAATTGCTAATTTTCCAAAGGGGGGCTACATTATTCTATTGTTTCCTTTTTTGAGAGGCATGGGATGCGATATTGCGTTTAATGAATGCAAATAAAGAAAGATTTACATCATGAAAGCAAATCTGATTTGGATGATGGGATTGGCGTTGACGACGGCTCCGCTATGGGCGGCGGTGCCAAAGGGGGAGCTTTCCCAAACGGGAACTATGATCTTTCCAAGTCATGAGTGTCTGCGTTCCGTTGTCCCCAGCATCCGTGGCAAGGGGTGGGAACTGTTTGCGGTGCCGGAGAGCGAGGTCCCCAGCGGCAAGCCGACGGGGGAGGCGACCGTCGCGCTGACAGAGCCGCTGAAGCCCGGCAAGGCGGTGTTCACGGTTTCCGCCGAGCAGGAAGGGGAGGCGACCCGTTATCATTGCCGCCTGCGGCTGGACCAGAGCCAAGAGGTGTTGGGAAGCTATCTTAGCGTCTATTTGGATGTGGAGGCGCTGAAGGGGCGCAAATACATCTTCCTTCCCTATGGAATGGAGGGGGAGTTTCCCGTGGAGATGGAGCGGGCGCAGCGCAACGCGTGGGGCAGGGGCATCGCCGTCGAGCTGGCCAACGGACGCTATTTGGCGATTCAAACCATCGGCCGTGGCAATGTGCTGCTTCAGGACAACCGAAACTACGGCTTCCCTGTCTTCGAGCTGCGTTTCGCCTTTGGCCCCTCCATGCTGAAAAAGGACTTGGACTACGGCGAAAGCCTCTCCTTTCAGGAAATGGATTTGGCGGAGGTGAAGGCCCTCTGCGCAAAGGGCAACTCCAACTTTAGCGGAAATGCCCTGCTGTGCTTTGCGGATGAGCATGGCGTCGTCAACATGTGGAGCAAGACCGCCAGCGGTCAGAGCAAATCGCTGCTGCAGGCCATGGTGAGCGCCCACGGGGTGGGGTGGTGGTATGCCACGCAGGCGGAAATGCCGTGCTGGAAGAAGGAGACGGCGGATGGCGAACAGTTGGTCAGTTCCCTGAAACTTCCGGGCTGCGACGGCGTGCTGGACATCATGGCCCATGTAGCCCCCGACGGCCCCGACGCGTTGGTCATGGAGCATCGGCTGCGGCTGGAGAAAGCGGTGCGGATCAATGGCTATCAGCTGGGCTTCTTTGCCATGCTTCCGGAATATCTGAAGGCGGCGGTCACGCTGCAGGGAACGGACGGAGTCCATTCGCTGACGGTTCCCGAAATCAGCGGCGAAGGCGTCCTGTTCGAGGGGCAGGCCACCTCTATCCATGTTGCGGCGTCGGAGCCGAGGCACAGCTTCAGCCTGCATTTCGATCGGCCGATCAACCTGTTGGTGCAGGATAACCGTCAATGGGACGCCAATACCATCGAATTCCGTATCTGCTTTGTCCGCAACCCTCAAGGAGAGGATGTCCCGCCGGGGGAGGTTCGACTGAAGACGATTCTGCGGGCGGGAAGCGAGGCCATGCCGCTGCGCTATGTCACGGATGTGGGGCATGAACCTTCTGATGAAGCCCGCGACACATGGTTCCCCTATGATTTGGCATGGGATCGGACCTGTCCGGCCGATGTCAGTTTTCTGAATTCGGAAGTTGCTGGTAGCAAAGGATTTATAGGAGTCCGCGAGGGCCGCTTCGTCACCTTGGGCGATGGACAGCCCATCCGCTTCTGGGGCACCTGCTTCTCCGCAGGGGCCAACTTCCCCACCCATGAGCAGGCGGAGAAGATCGCACGGCGACTGAAGAGCTACGGGGTCAACATCGTCCGAACCCATCATGCGGATGCCTCGTGGGCCGGCATGCATTTCTTCCAACGCGACATCGATGACACGCGCCACTTCGACCCCGAAGCCATGGACCGCTTTGACTATCTGGTCTACTGTCTGAAGCAGAACGGCATCTACATCTATCTGGACCAGCTGGTCAACCGGAAGTTCAAGCGGGGGGACGGCGTGGACAATGCGGAGCATCTTCCCGTCTGCGCCAAACCCTATAACTACTTCGACCCCAAGCTCATCGAACTTCAGAAGGAGTTTTCGGCCAATCTGTGGAATCATGTGAACCCCTACACGAAATTGGCCTACAAGGACGAGCCGGCCGTTGCCATGATGGAGTTCGCCAACGAAAACGACCTGTTCACCCAACGGGTCACGTTGGAGCCTTACCGCAGTCGGCTGGAGGTCCTCTACCGCGCATGGGCGGCGGAAAATCAGGTGGAAGTGCCCGCCGGTCCCGTGGATTTTCAGAAATTCACGGACTCCATCGTCCGCTTCTTCGTCCATGTCCATGATGTCTATCATAAGGAAATGGAAGGATTTCTGAGAAATTTGGGGGTCAAGGTGCCCATGACCGGCTCCAACTGGACGCGGAGCGCGGCGCTGCTCAACACCCTTTCCCGCCTGGACTACACGGACTCCCATGCCTATTGGAACCACCCACGGGGCGATGGCACCTTCCAGAACAACTCCATGCTCTTCTGCGCCCGTCCCATCATGGATGGATTGGGCTTCCAGCGGCTGGTCGGAAAGCCCTTCTTCGTCAGCGAATGGGATGCTCCATGGCCGCAGGAGTACCGCGCGGATCTGCCCCTTTGGATTGCCGCCGTGGCCGCCTTCCAGGACTGGAACGGCTTGACCGCCTACACCTATCGCCACAGCTCCACGCCCACTGACTCCATCGACGGGGCCTTCGAGATGTTCAACGACCCCGCCCGATTCGGACTCTTCCCATGGGCGGCCCTGCTTTTCCGCCGTGGCGACCTGCGGACAGGGGAGACCCTCAAAATCCTGTCGCTGGACACTATACGCTCCCTTTCCGCCAAATCCGCAACGCCGTGGGCCATTCCCGCCCTCAACGGCCTTTCGGAGCGCTTCCGCTTTGCCTCAGAATTTGATAAGTCATTAGTAGAGAATGTGTTGCGCGAAGACACGCCCTATGAGAACCGGACAGGATGGAACATCAGCGAAGGCACGCAGATTTGCCATGACTTCGCTGATGGGGTTCTGGAGATCGCCACGCCGCGGACCTGCGCCGTCTCCGCCTTCTTCGCTCCAAACCGGAACTATGGCGCCCAAGGGCCCATGAGCGTGACCGTGCCCGCGGAGCGCTACGGAACCATCGCCCTTTCCTCGCTGACCGATGAGCCGCTGGAGGACAGTCATCGCCTCATGCTTGTGGTCGTGGGCCGTGCCGAAAACACGGGATTCACCACCTCCATCGTCAAAAACCGTTGCCTGTCTTCTGGCAAAGGGCCGGTTCTCTGCGAACCCATCAATCCCATAATCGCCTTGCGGACAAGCCATTCGGACTTGAAGGTCTTCCCTGTGGCGGCCAGCGGTCAGTGGCAGCCGCCGCTTCCCACTGAATACAAAGACGGCAAACTCATCTTCCACGCCGACCACCAAGTGCTCTATTACCACTTGACGACCAATGAGCCGAAATAGGGGGACAAGCGACATTATATATAATATTGTATAAGCCCAAAAGCCAAATGGCTTTTGGGAAGGGCGCGGCGACCTTTTGCGGCAATCCCTCTGCAATGGACATATCCTGCGTCTTGCGTCCTACAGGACAGAAAACATGGTGTTTTTAAGAAAAAATCAAAAAAATGGCATTTGCCCTATTGGAATTAGGTTTAACGTTTGCTATAATTATACATGGATTCTCGAAAGAGAGTTCTCCTTTGGTCGTCCCCCATAAAATTGGGGGTAAAACCCTGGACGGGAATAAGTTAAGAAAGGAACAAAAGCATGAAGAAAGCCTTTACTCTGATCGAACTGCTTGTCGTCATCGCCATCATCGCCATCCTCGCCGGCATGTTGCTTCCCGCCCTCGCGAAGGCGAAGCAGAAGGCCGTCGCCGTCAACTGCGTGTCCAACGTCCGTGGCTGCATGGAATCCTCCATTCTGTACATGGACGATTTCCGCGGCCGTTACCCCCTCAACCAGTACAACGCGAAAACCCTCAGCGGCAAGGAAGTCGCCGCGGGTGCTTCCTACCACTGTCTGTGGACCTCCGTCCTGATGGACACGGGCTACATCGAGATGGATTCCAACATCGTCAACTGCCCGAAGTGCGATGACTTCGTGAGCGCCTATGACACACCCTGCCAGGGCTATGCCTTGATCACCCACGGAGACTGGACGTGGAACGTCAAGAAGCAAATCGGCAACTCCATATGGCTGACGACTCAGAACATGTCGAGCCCCTCCTCTACCATCTTCCTGAGCGACAGCTTCTATGCGGATGAAAACATCCAGTGGGCCGGCGCCCAGCTTCGGTCGAACACCTGGGGCGGCGACTTGCTCCGCCTCACCCACAACGACCGCGCCAACATTGCGTTCCTGGACGGACATGTGGGCAGCTGCGGCAGCGGCGACATCCTGAACGCCGCCAAGAAGATGGATCTGCTCTCTTTGGATGGTGGCATCTACCTGCTCACGGAGAGCAACGTGGCCTTCACCATCAAATAGGCTTACGGCGACGATTTGGAACCGAACTGGTTCTGAATTCATAAGTCATTGATAGTCAATGAGATAGCCGTCGATGCATTTTGCACCGACGGCTGTCCGTATAGGGGTGTTTTGCAAATTCAACCACAACGAAAAGGACATGAAATGAAACATTTGTCGTTGATTGTCACCACGACGTTGGCCGCTGCCGGCGTATGCATGGCCCAGGAGGCGCCGAAGCATGTGAAGAACGCCGTCCATGGCGTCGTGTGCTCCCTGCCGACGGATCCCTTCGGCTATTTTGGCTGGCCGAGCATCGCAAAGCAGGATGATGGAACACTTTGCGTCGTCGCGTCCGGTCTGCGGCAAGGCCATGTCTGCCCATGGGGCCGCACCACCCTCTGCAAAAGCCGTGACAATGGCCAGACGTGGACCTATCCGCAGGTCATCAACAACACGCCCATGGACGACCGCGACGCGGGCATCATCAGCCTGGGCGGCCAGCGGCTGGCGGTGACGTGGTTCACCTCCAACTCCTATGCCCTCTTTGACCACTGCATGGGCCCGCAGCGCAATGAAGACGGCACATGGAAGAATCCGGAAGTCGGCAAAGTCATCGACTCCTGGTCCGCAGAGATGATCAAGAAGGAGTCCGGCTCCTTCACGCGCGTCAGTCCCGACGGAGAATATTGGGGCGAGTCATGGCCCGCGCCCGTGAACACCCCCCATGGCTTCATCGTCCTGAAAGACAAGAGCTGGCTCTATTTCGGCAAGGCATGGGAGTTTGAAGGAGAGGGCAAGAACTACTATCTAGTGGATGGCACGCCCATCCGCACCGCCCGCTCCACCGATGAAGGCCGCACGTGGGAGATTTTGGGCGATGTGCCTCTGCCGGAAGGCATTAACAACTATTTATGCCATGAGCCCCATGTGGTCGAGCTGGCCAACGGAGACCTGCTGGGGGCCGTCCGCGTCCACAAGCCCTTCAATGTCTACATGACCCGCTCCACCGACGGCGGCAAGACCTGGTCCGTTTTGGAGGACGTGGGCTGCGCCGGCTCTCCGCCCCATCTGCTGCGCCACTCCTCCGGCGCCGTCATCTGCGTCTATGGATGGCGGGCGGCGGGCTTCGGCCAACGCTGCATGATCTCCTATGACAATGGCAATTCGTGGGTTAGGGATCTCATCATCCGCGACGACGGCCCTCACGGCGACTTGGGCTACCCCGCCTCCGTGGAATTGGCCGATGGCTCCATCATGACCATCTATTACCAATACCTTCCCGGCCAGAACAAGGCCTCCATCCTTTGGTCCCGCTGGCAGCTGCCGGACGTGGCGAACTAGACGGCCCATCGCAATCCATCGCGGCCCATTGGATGCCCATTGGGGCGGAAACCCTCACGGGAAAGGAAGTGGCTGAACATGAAGACGTTGTCTGTTTTGGCGATGACGGCGTTGGCGGCGGCCATCTGCCAAGCGCAGGAGGCGACACGACATGTGAAGAATGCCGTCCACGGCGTCGTATGTTCTTTGCCTAACGAGACATACGGCTTTTTCGGATGGCCGAGCATTGCCCGGCAGGCGGACGGGACGCTTTGCGTCGTCGCCTCTGGCATGCGCAAAGACCATATCTGCCCGTGGGGCCGCACCACCCTCTGCAAAAGCCGCGACGATGGAACGACATGGAGCCATCCGCAAGTCATCAACAACACGCCGCTGGATGACCGAGACGCAGGCATTGTCAGTCTGGGCGGCCAACGGCTTGCGGTGACGTGGTTTACGTCCAACACCTATTGGGTCATGCACTCGTGGAACCTCTGCAACAAAGACGGCACCTGGAAGGACAAGGCCATGGGGGCCATCTTGGACACATGGAACGTGGAGCTGATTCACAGGGAGCTGGGCTCCTTCGTCCGCGTCAGCCCCGACGGCGAATATTGGGGCGAGGCGTTCCGCGCGCCGGTCAGCTCGCCTCATGGCTTCATTGTCCTGAAGGACGGCAGCTGGCTGTATTTCGGAAAGGAATGGACTCTTGACGGCGAGGGCATGGCCTATTACATGAAAGAGGACACTCCCATCTGTGCGGTGCGTTCCACGGACGAGGGCCGCACATGGGAACGGCTCGGAACCGTCCCGCTACCGCCGGGCGTCGTCTATAGCCGCTGTCATGAGCCTCATGTGGTGGAGCTGGACGACGGCGAACTGCTGGGCGCCATTCGTGTCGAAGGCCCTTTCTCCGTGTGGCTGAGCCGTTCCGGCGACGGCGGCAAGACATGGTCCACCATGGAGGATGTGGGTTGCCTCGGCTCTCCGCCCCATCTGCTGCGCCATTCTTCCGGAGCCATTGTCTGCGCCTTCGGCTATCGCACCCCCGCCTACGGACAGCGTTGCATGATCTCCTACGACAATGGCCGGACATGGGACAAGAACATCGTCATTCGCGACGACGGCATGAACCACGAACTCGGCTATCCCGCCTCCGTGGAATTGGCCGACGGCTCCATCTTCACCGTCTACTATCAGTTCATCCGGGGCCAGAGAAAGTCATCCATTCTCTGGTCCCGCTGGCAATTGCCGGAACGATAATGTATTGATAATCAAGAAGTTGTGTTTCTCTTCGCTTTGGGACGAGGGACTGGAGACGGGGGACGGGAGACGCGTAAGGAATCGTAGCATAAGTTTATGTCATTGGAAAAGATTTATTTCGCGTTATGTGGTTAATAAACTGTCTTTATGTGGCGAATTATCGAGTTATAGCTGGCGGTCACCTATAAAAATGCATGACTTTTGACTATAAGTCGAAAAAATAACGAGATATAGCTGAAAGTCACCTATAAAAATGCATGACTTTTGACTATAAGTCGAAAAAATAATGAGATATAGTCAAAAGTCGATTGCATTTTTTGGGGATATCAATTATAGTAATTGACGCAACCATGAAGGGGCATGGGGTACAATGTTGCATGTGACTGTACAGGAAAGGATAAGGTGGGCGTTAAGATGATTGGCAGGGAACATGAGCGGGCGATATTGGAACAGGCGGCCAGAAGCGACCAATCGGAATTTGTGGCGGTTTATGGACGTCGCCGCGTAGGCAAGACCTATTTGGTGCGGGAGACGTTCAATTCGCACTTTACCTTTCAGCATTCAGGCGTGGCCAATTCCAACACACGAATTCAGCTGGATCGTTTCAGGCGGTCGCTTATTGAAAGCGGGCACGTGAAATGTCCGCTTCTGCGGAATTGGTTTCAGGCATTTGATGAACTTAAGACGGTGGTCGAGAGCGTGCATTCTGGCAGAAAGGTGCTGTTTATTGACGAAATGCCATGGATGGACAAACCAAACGCCAACTTCGTTCCTGCACTGGAAAACTTCTGGAACGCATGGGCTTCGGCACGAAAGGACATTCTCCTGATCATTTGCGGTTCCGCGACCTCTTGGATGCTGAAGAAGGTGATTCGTGCACGGGGTGGACTTCACAACCGTGTGACGGTGAGAATCAATCTGATGCCCTTCACTCTTGCTGAATGTGAAAAGATGGCCATGAGCCTTGGACTTGCGATTTCCCGCTACCATGTGCTTCAGTATTACATGGCGTTGGGCGGTGTTCCGTTTTACTGGAATTTCCTGCAACGGGGGCTAAGTGTTGCGCAGAATATGGATGCGTTGTTCTTTGCAGAAGATGCCAGATTGGAAGGGGAGTTTCATGAACTCTATTCTTCGCTGTTCTCGAAGGAGGCACCCTATATCCAGATTGTCACTGCGCTTGGGCGGAAGAAGATGGGCATGAGCAGAGAGGAGATGGCGCAGGCGACCCAAATGGCCAATTCAGGCACCATGACCGCCTATTTGGATGAACTGGAGCAGTGTGGATTGATTCGCAAATATCGGATACCTAGAAGGAAAAGCCGTGAGTCAATCTATCAATTGATTGACAATTATACCTTGTTCTATTTCAAGTTCATCCGCGAAAATGTGGAGCAAGACCCGCATTTTTGGACGTCTTCCGTGGATTCACGGCGCTTGACAAGCTGGCAGGGTCTCGCCTTCGAGTTGCTGTGTCTTCAACATGTCTCCTGTATCAAACACGCGTTGCAGATCGGAGGCGTTCATTCTTCTGTATATACTTGGCAAAAAACGGCTTCTGAAGATTCGGCCGGAGCCCAGATTGACCTGTTGATTGATCGAGATGACGGAATCATCAACCTCTGTGAGATGAAATTCGCCGCGGAACCATATCTTTTGACCGCAAACGATGATCGGGCCATGCAAAGCAAAAGAAGTGCGCTTGCGGAGGTGTTTCCACGACGGAAGGCCCTGCATGTCACCTATGTCACAACGTTTGGACTGGTCCATAATTCCTATTGGAACAATGTGCAGTCGGAGGTGACTTTAGATGACCTCTTCCAAGAGGTGACTGGGGTTTAGGGCATCGTTTTATGAAATGAAATGCATAAAATGAATTGCAAATAGTGAATGCCGTTCTCTTGCTGAAAAAAGTGGCAAAAACCGCGAAAATCGCGTCCGAAAGAGAGAAAAATGACCCTTGATTTTGGGGCGAATGCCCGTTACGCGGCCCCACGATGCCCTTCCCTGCATTTTAGGTGCAACCCTGTATATTAATACCTCCCCTTGCAAAAGGGCCGAAATTGGCCGTTTCCGGCGATTACGGTAAAATTGCACATTATTTCATTTTCTTTCAGTGTGAGAATCGCGCTCCCGCTGAAGTCACAGTAAAATTTCTAATTCCTAATTCCTAATTCCTAATTTCCAATTGATTAGGCTTGTTGTTGCGTGCGGCTCAAGATGTCCTTCTGAATGGCCTTGTCCAACGTCACATACCATGCGGAGAAGCCGGACACGCGGACAACCAGGTTCGGATAGTTCTCCGGATGCCGCATGGCGTCCTTAAGCACCTCTGTCGAGGTGGCGTTGATTTGAATCTCCTGTCCGCCGAGCTGGAAGAAGCCGCGAATCAATGCCAGCAGCTTGTCCCGATTGCCGTCCTTGAACATGGAGGGATAGAACTTCTGGTTCAGCACCGTGCCGCCGGCGGCCTTTGTGTAGTCCGGCTTCGCGCAGCTCAGCAAGGTGGACGTGGAGCCGGAGACATCCCGTCCATAGGTGGGGGACGAGGCGTCCGAAAGGGGCTCTCCCGCCATCCGGCCATCCGGCGTGGCGCCGATTTCCCTTCCGGCGGAGATGTTGCTTACGTTCGCCGCCACCAGCGTGTAGTACCAGCCTCCGTCCGCCGTGCGGTATTTGCTGAATTCACCATGGAGAAACTCCATGAACCACACCGCGTATTTGTCCACGAACGCATTGTTATTGCCGTATTTTGGGGCGGCGAGTAGCGTGTGGCGCAGTGCCTCCCTGCCCTCGAAATTGCATTGGAGTGCTTCCTGTAACTCCTTCAGAGAAATGGTCTTGTCAACAAACACCGTCTGCTCCACGGCGGCCAGGGAGTCCGCCAACGTGCCGATGCCCATGAGGGCGGCGCCGTGGACGGAAGGGTATTTGGCGCCTCCCAAGTTGATATCCTGCCCGCGGGAGATGCATTCCGGGCTGAAGCAGGACAGATAGGGGGACGTGAAATCCTCCGGCCGCTCCAGACGGGAGCGGGCCTGCTGCGCCTCCACATATTGTCTCACGCCCTCCGCCAGCTGGCGTTCCAGCCGAGACATGAAGTCCGCCATGGAATGGATCTCGTCCACGTCTCCTGTGTCTAACCCGTTGGTGGGACAGAAGATGCCCTTGCCATGGTTGAACACGTACTCCAGAAAGCGCGGCGTGTCGAAGCGACCGTCGCTCCAGGGCGGCTGCTTGCCGGGGAGGAAGTTTTCGATGCAGCCCACCATGCAATAGTTGGCCACATCCTTTGGGTCGTAGGGGAATTGGCTCAAGGCGCGGATGTTCGTCTCGTCGTTCATCAGCGCGGGATAGCCCAAGCCGGTTCCGATGACCTTGAGACATTCGTCCACAAAGGCGTCTGGTGTCACCGAAGCGATTCTGGCAGAGAGGTTTGGACCAGGGACATTGCAGTTGCGAACCGCCCACAGCACACAGAAAGACAGTCCGTTCACCTCGCTTTCCCCCTGAAGGTTCCGTCCGCCGATGCAGATGTTGACCACATCGTCGTTGCCTGTGAAGGTTCGCCGTTCGCAGATTTTGATGAACACGTTCTCCAGTAGCTCCACGGCCCGTTCGTCCGTCAGAATGCCTTTCTCTAAGTCCTTCTTGTAGAATGGATAAAGGTATTGGTCTATTCGGCCTAAGGCCTGAGCGTAGCGCCCCTCGTAGACAAATCCCATGTGGCAGAGCCAAACCAGCTGAAGCGCTTGCGCAAAAGTCGTCGGCGCACCGACTTCCAACTGTCGTAGATTGTCCGCGATGAAGCCGAGCTTCTCCGGGGCGTAGCCGTCCTGCCCCACAAGGGCCTCCGCCTTTTGGCGATAGTTGCGAATCATCGCCAGCAGCCCCTCCATGGCTAACGTCATGTTGCTCAGGGTTTTAATGCGTTCAACATCCCCTGGATGCCGTTGACGGGACGCTGCCAAATCCTGCAGGATGCCTGGAATTCCCTTTTCCGTGATCATCCAATAGTCGGCGGCGAAATGGTCGAAGTTGGTGGAGAAGCTGCGCTCTCCAATCTGGCGGACGAGGCGGAAGCTGGCTTCGGCGGCCTCCGGAGCGATGTCCAGACAAAGGGAGCGCATGCTGCCCGCAATCCAGTCGTTCTTGTAGATGAACGGTTTGGATTGGGAGAACAAGGCGTGGCAGGCACGGGCCCGCTGCTCCGGAACTGTCGCCTCCTGCGGCTCCCGATAGGCCATCGCCTTGTAGACGTCCGGACTCCATCTTCCCGATGGCGCCGCATCCACTTCTTTTTTAAGCAGTTCAGTTGTGGTCATGATGCATCCCTGTGAACCGGAGCGGTTTATCGTCATTTCTTCGTGGGGGCGGCGTGAAGCTTGAGGGTCTTGCCGTTCCAGCTGTAGGTGAAATTGCCGCCGATGTACCAAATGGTGTCGTAGCCGGCAGCGAGGGCCTCGGGAGTGGCGAAGGCCCTCCAGATGTCCTCCGCCGTGGCGGCGGCGTTCAGCACGGACCAGTTGCCGTCCTTCAGGAGCAGGGCGCCGTCATCCGAATTGATGGGCGGAAGGGGGCCGTAGGCCGCCTCCAAAGCCGCCTTTTGGCTGTCAGTCAGGAGGCCGGGAAGGGGAATCAGAGCGTGTTTCCACTTGCGCACAGCCGCCACATAATATTGGGAGCTGGTGAGAAAATCGTCAAAGGTCAAGAAGGACACGGCCCGTCCCGTGCGCATGAGCGTGTCGCGGGCATTGCCCGCAAAGGTGCGGAAGAGGGTTTCGGGAAGCCGCCACCCCTTGGTCCATTCCAGATAATTCGCCGCCATGACCACTTGTGAGTCATCGCCTATCCGATTTGCCATCAAGGGTTTAACGAATTCGTTATCCTGCCGGATGGAGCGGACGATGGCATGGTCGAAATACCAGTCGACCGTGGGATGGAGAGCCAGATAGCGCACGATGGCGCCGTGGGCGGCCTCGAAGAGGCGGATGCGGCGATTGTCGGCGATGGTGTCGGCCAATGAGAAGATGGTGGGGCTGGAGCTGTCCTCCGACTGCGGTGCGAGACAGTTGCGGACATCGTTTTCGCCGATGGGAATCGTGCCGTGGAGCCGTGCGGAGTCCACGGGGAACATGAACGCGTGGCTCTTTTTGAAGGGGCGGAGGGAGTAGGAGAGGGGGCATGAGAGAAAGTCGGGGGGCGCGTTGGCGAGGAGCCGCTCAAGGCCCAGATGGCCCGCTAAAAGCATGCGGGTGTTGCTGCCCGCATATTCAAGGCCGTAGCCGAAGTACATGCCGATGGCGTAGCGTGTGCCGAAGCGTCGTTGGAACTCGCGGATGAAGTAGGCCAGGTTGTCGGCTTGCCGTTCGGCCACGAAGCGGAAGTACACATCCCGCACATGGGCGCCTTCCTCATCAACGGGGCCAAGGGGGAACTGAAGCGCGGGATGCGGCAGTGAAATTTTCTCTAACATATTCTCCTGCAAGTATTTAGAAAAAGCTTCCTGGGCGACGGGAGAACAGTCGTATTCGCCGCTTTCCTCTCCCCAAAGCTGGAATTCGCCGCCGCGGAACCCCATGAGCAGGACGCCGATGATGGCCTGACCCGCCGGCCGTGCAGTGAGTTCCCGTACCGTCGCGCAAATGGCCTCCAGAGCGTCGTGTCGCCATGCCTCCGAGCAGAAGGACTGCAGGACGCGGCGGCCGTTGTTGGAGACAAACACGTCGTCCGGATGGGTGGCCACCCACCAGCTTGGTGTGTCAAGGCGGAATTTCAGCACGATGCCCGCATGGGGATCGTTTTCCAGAATCTTCAGAAGCATCCCCTCGCATTCCGTGGAGGCGAACATATTCTGCCTTGTCCAATGGGCGGCGGGCAGGTTGACCTCGTACATGTGGCCGCCGGTCTCCGCCCATGAGCGGTAGTGCTCTTCCTCAATGGAGGAATAGAGGGAATGAGTGCAAAGAGATGTTTCTAACTCATTGATTTTAAATATGTTAGACAATGACGGAAAGGGGTATTTGAAGCCCGTTGGCGGCGGCGTGGCGGAGGGCAGAATCGTCACTTCGCCGACGGGAATGACCAAACCCGCCCCATGGATTTCCCCACGATAGGTGCCAGGCATGGCGTAGGGGGAGGTGGCCAGCTCCACATAGGCTTTACGGGTTTCCGGCACCAGTCGCACAAAGTCGTTGAACGCGGAGAGCGGCGTCTCGCGGCCAGTGGCGTCCCAAAAGCGGAATTTTAGCTCTAACACCTTCTTCTTCAACAGGATATCTGGAGCGATGAAGACATAATGCAGCACCTCTCCGGCCATGATTCTGGACGTGGCCTCCACAAATTTCGGCGTGCACACGGTGGGCGGCATGACCTGATGGAACGACAGCTCGCCCCACGGCGCCATGGGCACCTTGCCCAGCACGGCGAGCGCCGCTGGCTGGCCGTCTGGAAGAACGATTTCCCATGTGCCGTCTGACTGGATTTCCGTGCGGCCGCCCGCTGCATCCAGCACCAGTCCCTGCAGGAGAAGGCCGCCCCCTTCGTCAAAATTCGTGACGCGGACCTCCAGCGTGTTCTTGCCTTTGTGCAGAATCGCGGCGATGTCATGTAATTCCACGCTCCGCCAGTCCACGTCGCCGCCGATGGATTTGCCGTTGACGAACAACTCGTAGGCGTTGTCCGCGGTCAGCTGCACAAAGGCGGACGTGGGCTCGGCGGCGAGGTCGATGGTCTTTTTGAAGTCCACGCGGGGCACGCCTGAGTCGTCCTTCAGCCAAATCCAGTCCGCAATCCATTTGGACTGCGCCTCGGAGAGTGCGGGGCCCTTGGAGGCGCCTGACGGCAGGGGCTGGCGTCCCGCCATCAAGATCGGCTGCGCGAAAATTCCCTCGCCCTTGCCTGACAGACCGACGCTGACACGGAGTTTGGCGGAGTCATCAGGCACAGTGAAGGTCTTGTGGAGCCACATGGGCTCGCCGATGACACCGATGGGCGTTTTGGTCAGCATGACCAATTGGGGCTTCCCGTCCTTGTCAAAGGAATAGACCTCGGCGGCCAGCCCGTTGGCGGACTCTCCCGTCACCTCCACCGACAAGGTGTAGTCCCCTGGCTGAAATTCGCCGTAGGAACGATAAAAGGTGTAGGCGTTGTCGGCCTTCACCTTCACATGGAAGGCGGGCCGCCCGTCCCGCTCCACAATTCCGAAGGCGGAGATTCCGTCGGCGTTTCGGCCCACTTCCCATGAGTCGCTTACCGGCGGCAGCAGATTCTGCGCGGACAGGAGCATGGCGTCGCAAAGCAGGCACATGAGAAGAAGGGGTTTCATGTCTTTGCTGAAGAAAAGTTGTAACTCATTGATTATTAATTACTTATAAGAAGTTGTCTGGGGAATGAGGTCATCCATGCAGAAGACGGTGGGATGGTCGAAGGAGACGGGGCCCAGTTTGCTGTCGCCTCCACGGTCCACCAGAATGATCATTTTGGCGTTGTCGGGAGCGGGGCCGATTAGCAGATGGAGCTTTCGGTCGTTCGCCGTCTCCCCCTGCAATTCGACCATGGTGTTCTCCTGTTCAATCCACGCTCCGGAAGTGGTTTGGAAGCCGACGCGACCCTGTAGTCTGGCTGCAGGGGCTCCATGGAACGGCACGGTGATGCTGTAGACGCCGCCGCCTTTCACGGGGAGGGAGACGATCACGACGATGCCGTTCTGCAGCTCCAGCCGACCGTCCACGACCGCAGCCAGAGAATGGTCCTCCTTGCCTGGAAACCACGCTGAATAGCCGCGGGGCAGGGCGGCTACTTGAGTGAAACTTGTGTCGGCGGTGTCGTCTTTGCCGGCCTCCTTCATCTCGAAGGTCGGATTCGGCCAGCGGTTGGGGACGGCGCCTTCCGCGCCTTTCCGCTCTAGCTCCTCAAGGAAATCCTCCGGATGCATGGCCATCCGCAGCGTCTTGTCCAGTCCGGGCAGCTTGGCTTCCCAAGTGTTGTTGGGGTTATTGAGACTGAACATGCGATGCTTTTCGCTGTAGAACCAGACATACTGGTCGGCGGAGTACAGCAGATTGTTCAAATAGTGGAAGAGCGTGACCAACTGGGTCCCATCACGGTTGATCCAGCCCGGATAGACGTAGGGATCCAAGTAGATGCCGAAGCCCGCGTTGCACTGACGGCGGTACTTTGCGCGGTTCTCTGGCGACACGAAATTGGCATAGTCGTGGCGAATGTTCAGGGAGGTGCGGAGCGCCCCAGTTTGATTGACGAGGGCATAGCCGCTTTCCGAGGCGTCGATGACCGTCATTTCGGGGGGAACGGCGTCCCAAAGTCCATCAATGAATGTCGCATAAAGGCCCCAGTCCTTCTGGCCGGCGCGGCACCGTCCGAATGAGATGAGCCAGAAGGCCATGAAGGTCATGTCGGGATATTCCGCAGCGATGGCCGTCATGATGGCCCGTCCGCGGCTGCGGGCGATGACCTTCACGTCCTCAAACGACCGCCCGCAGTCCTCTCGGTAGTTCCATCTAAAATTGGCGTAGGGCTCGGAGTCGAAGCAGATTCCTTTCAGGCCGGCCTGACGCGCCACCCGCGCGACGATTCCAAATTTGGAGGCGATGACGCGCCATGCATTGTCGTCGAGCCAGTCAACGGGGCCAGGGGAAATCCATGTCATGACGAAATTGTCCGTGAAGCGGCGGAACTCGCAGGTTTTCAGGCTGGCGAGGGCATTGTCGAACACGTTGTCTGGCCATGGATTCGCATCCCAAATGTAAAAGGTTGAGATGCCTTCGTTGGTCAGCGGGAACATCACCCCGTCGAAGGGCATGGTCTCCTCCATCTGACGATAGCGTTCGGCCAGCTCAAACGCATTTGTGTGATCCCATCCGTAATGCAGGAGCTTGGCGCGGTACGGCGCCGCGGTCAGGCCGCCGGCGGCGAGAAGAAGAGTCATGCTCAACAGAAGAGTTTTGGATGTCATGTCTTTTATTCCTCTTTATATAATGGAAAAATAACGATTTATCGAAGATTTACAGTCTCTCGTCTCCCTTTTCACTTTTCATGGGACGAGGGACGGGAGACGGGGGACGGGAACGAAGGTCGTGAGACGAGAGACGTGAGGTGAAAGTGAAAAGTGAAAGGTGAAAAGATAAAAGTTGCCCAAATCATTGATCATCAATGATTTGGGAGCCACCAGCGGGACCAGAGGATGGACGCCTTGTTGGAGGTCCGTTTTTCTGATTCCACGGCAACCCAAAGGGGTGTGGGGGAATTGGAGGGGTACTGATAGTAGATGGTCAGAATGGAGCCGTCGGGCAGCTCCACGGAGGCGGGATAGCCCAAGTCGGCATGGGGGCCGTCGTCGCGGATGATGAGATTCTTGTCCCATGTCTTGCCGTCATCGTAGGAGATCATGCAGCGTTGGCCGAAGCCTGTCTCCCGCCAGCCGTAGACGCAGACAAGAGCGCCGGAGGAGTGGCGCAGCAGATGGGGCGGGGAGCCGGGGCAATCAATGTCCTCCAGCGTGGACCATGTCTTACCGCCGTCAGTGGAACGGGTTAGGTAGATGTTGAAGGGCTTGTGGACACGGACGGCTCCCAACAAGTCACCGTTGGCCAGTTGTACCACATGGGGCTCATGGCACATGCTGTAGTACATGCCCTCTGGCAGGGGCACATCGCTATAAATCGTCCATGTGCGGCCTTCGTCGGTGGAGCGGGCGGCGCGGATGGGGGTGTCGGTTCGAATGTAGTAGGCCTTTCCCTCTCCCTTGAATTCCCATGCTTTGCCAAAGTAGAGCCAGCTGTTGTCCTGCAGGACGATGAAGCCGTGCGGGGTGTGCACGGGGGCCTTGTGGGGCTCGCCCCAATACTCGCCGTCGGGACTGACGCGGGTGAAGGAGCCGGACTCCCGCAGAATCATCTCTTCGGACCATGCGTCAAGAACTGCGCCAATCTCATGGTTTTTCCATGTGCCGTCTTCGTTTCGCTGTGATTGGATGATGTGGTCAAACAGGGCATAGGAGTTGGAGGTGAACCATGTCACCGCCAGCCGCTGGCCGCCCAGACTGACAATGCCCGGGTCACGGTCGTCCATGGGCGTGTTGTTGACGACCTGCGGATAGGTCCACGTCTGGCCGTTGTCCCGGCTTTTGCAGAGGGTGGTGCGGCCCCATGGGCAGACATGGCCACCTCGCAGCCCGGAGGCGACAACGCAAATCGTTCCGTCAGACTGCTTTGCGATGCTCGGCCAGGAAAAATAGCCGAACGGCTCATCCGGCAGGGAGCATACGACGCCGTGGACGGCGTTCTTCACATATTTGGGCGTCTCCTGTGCCTGACACACGCCGATGGCGGCCAACGCCGAAACGACTATCAACAACATTTTCTTCACGTCATGTCCTTCTTTATTTGCAGATTGTTCTCCCAACGATCTCAACGGCCGATTCAATAAAAGAATACTATAGTGCAAGGTCCGTCAAGATGCCAACGGACAAGCTTCCCTTGACGGCGAAAATGGCCGATGGAGGGCTTGCCGACTCTTTCCATGCAGGTTTGCGAATTCTGCGACTGATGGTATATTGGATTTTTTGTCAGACATTTACAGTTGCCATGGTGACCATGAATGCTGACAATAAATAACGATTCCTCAGTGAGTTACACGTCTCGCGTCTCATATCTCACGTCCCTTGTTCGGCGTCACATGAAAAGCGGAAAAGTGAAAGGTTAATAGTGAAAAGAGAAAATTGTCTCACGTCCCAGTCACATGAAAAGCGTCCCCCGTCTCCCGTCTCCCGTCCCTCGTCCCATGTTAAGTGAAAAGTGAACAGTGAGCGGAAGGATTTTGTCGTTATGGATATAGCGCGATGGAGTAGGCTGTTTTGCATAGGAGCGATGTTGATGAGCGCAGTTTCAATGGCGGGTGAGCGGAAATGGGATTTCCGCGAGGGGCTTCAAGGATGGCAATGCAACGGCTTTTTGGAGGCCGCCGTCTCGGAGCGCGGTCTTGTAGGGCGCACCGACGGCTGCTCCACGCTGGACTCCCCGCCGCTGGACATCGATCCGACTGAATACGACACCCTTGAAATCCAGTTCTCCAGCAGCCGAAACGATGCCTTCGGCATTTGCGTCGGCACCGACAAGGAGCCGTTGACGGACAACTACACCATGCGAAAGTGTCTGCCGATGGCCGGACCGCTCTGCCTGTTCCGTCTGCGGCTCACTCCCGCCATGAACTGGCAGGACAGGGTGCAAAAAATCCGCATCATCCCCAACGTGAAGGAGTCGGATGTGCGTTTCGTCTCTGTCCGGCTTTTCAAGAGCGATGATAACCTACTGGTAAATGGAGACTTGCGCATTCTGTTGGATGACCAGCCCGCGTTGTGGGCCTTTGAGGGGAAGGCGACTTTCTCTTCAGCTGAATCCGGCGGGCAGGTGGATTTGGACGGTGTCGACGCGAAGGCGGAAGTCCCCTTTGCGCCTGTGGACCACATTGGCACCTTCCGCTTCTCCTTTGAGAGCCGCGGCGCCGCCGTGCGAGCCGTCATCACGTTCTATGACGCGGAGGATCGGCCCTTTGCCAGTCAGGAATGCCGCTCCCATGCGTCAAAAGATTGGCAAGTCGTTGATACTCAAGTAGTTGTGCCGGAATATGCCTTCCGGGGGAACGTGGCCTTTGACAGCGAGGGCCGCGGCGCGCTCCGCAACGTGCGGGCGGTGCGGCTCTCCACGGCGCCGCTGGTTGGCGCGGCGGCGGATTGGACACCCTCCGCGGAGGCGTCGGCTCTCATGGCGGCGACCTCGCGGGAGCTGCCGGAATGCCGCGTGGAGCGGGTCAACGGCGTGGCCACGCTCTTCATCAACGGCCGCCGCCATTCGCCCATCCACAGTTGGTTTTCGTCCTTTGACGCCGCACAGTCCATGAACGCCGACCGCGTGGCCGGCCTCCGGCTGGAGGCCATCTCCATTGGCAATGCGGGCTTTACGGAAAACGGCTACGACTACAGCGAACTCGACGCCCTGATGAACCGCCATTGTCAGGCCAACCCCGCCGCCTATTTCATCCTCTACATGGATTTCGACGGCGATGACCATCCGTGGTGGTGCCGTCAGCATCCAGAGGAGCTCTGCCGCCCTGAGGACGGCTCTGACACGGTGGGCGCCTACGGCGGAGGCAAGACGATGCGGCCCTCCATCAGCTCTCAGGTTTGGCAGGCCACCTTCGAGGAGGTCCTGCGCCGCCTCATCCGCCATGTGAAGGCCGCTCCCTACGCCAGCCGCGTCGCCGGCTTCCACACGGCCGCCGGCATCTCCTTCGAGTGGATGCACTATGGCAGTCAGAATCAACAGTTTGTGGACTACGCCCCCTGCGCTCAGGCGGACTTCCGGCGGTATCTGAAGAGCGTCTATTCCACCGATGCGTCCCTTCAGGCGGCATGGCATGACGGTCAGGTGACTCTGGAGAACGCCGCCGTGCCCAGCGTGGCAAGCCGAACCAAGCCTGCCAATGGCCTCTATTTCGACGTGAACACCGAGCGGGACGTCATTGACTACAATGAATATCAGCATGTTGTCATGAGCCATTGCATCACGCGCTTCGGCAAGGCGATCAAGGAGGAGACGGACGGACGCAGCCTCAACGGCGCCTTCTTCGGCTACACGGTCGTCTCCAGCGACATGGTCTTCATGGGCCAGGCCATGGGACACAATGACTCTCGCCATGTGTTGGATTCGCCCTACGTGGATTATCTGATCGCGCCAATCGCCTACAATCAGCGCCGACCTGGGGCCTTCACGGAATCCATGCTCTGTCCATGGTCCTGCAATGCAAACGGAAAGATCTTCTTCAACCACATCGACTTCCGCCATCACCACGCTCCGGAGTCCGACTTCTATCGCACGGACGACATTTTCGAGACCCGCTCCGTTCTCCTCCGTGACCTGGCCCGCAATCTCGCTCAGGGGAACTCCTTCCAGTTCTATGATTTCTCCCATGGCTGGACCTTCGGCGACAAGCGCATCTGCCAGATGGTGAAGCAGATGCAGGATCTCTATCTCCAATACCGTTGGGCGGTCAAGGACTTTGACAAGAAGGACTATCTATTGGTCGTCATCGACGAAAAGCTCATGGGGCGCTTCGACTGCTTCAATCCGCCCTTCGGCCGCGAATTGGTCTATAACCAGATCCCCTATTTGGACGCTGCCGGCATCCCCTACCGCTGCGTTCTCTTCTCCGATCTGATGAAACACGCTGAACTTCAGGAATACAGCAACTATCTTTTCCTGAACCTCTTCCGACTTGACGACGGGATGACCCAATTCCTCCAGCAGAAGATTCTGACCGACGGCCGTTTCGCCGCCTTCGTGGGTCCTGTGGGGATTCTGACGCCGGAGGGCATCCACACGCGGAACGCCGAGCGGATCTTTGGCCTTCCGTTCACGGTGTCCTCCGAAGAGCGGGAAGCCCGCTGCACGGCCACGGCGCTGTGGCCTGGCCTGAAGGGACAGAGCTGGGGCGCGAAAGCCCGCAGAAACTATCCGTTCATCATGGTGCCCACATCGGTAGGGGACGCGCAGGTTGTCGGCACCATGGCCGGCGACCAGGCCCCCGGCGCCCTTTTCATGGAGCGTTCCGGCTGCCGCCTCTATTGGTGCGCCACGGCCTCCACCACCCCTGAAATGCTGCGTGAACTGGCGCGTCGCGCGAACATTCCTGTAGTCGCGGACGAAAATGACGCGCTCTACATCGGCTGTGGATTCATCGGTGTCCACGCCCATACGGCTGGACGTAAAACCTTCCGGCTCATTGGCCATGGCACGCCCAAGGACATCCTCACGGGGCAGACTTGGCCGAAGGGCACCGCCGAAATCTCCATCGACATGAAATTCGGCGAAAACCGCATCTTCATCATGGATAACGATTAGGCCCCGTTAACGTCCACGGAATACATGGAATAAACAAATGCGGACTGCCGTTCACGAGCGACTGTCCACGGTTGTAGAGGCAAGGGGTGTCACATTCATTTTGCGGCGTCTTCGGGCCATAGCTCCATGCGGTCGATCCAGAAGCCTTCGGTGCAGCATTTCCGTGCCGCACCCGCGAAGACGATAAGGTATTCGCCTGCCGTCAATTTCACCTCGCCAGCATCGATCCATACGAAGCCGTCCTCCACGCCGGGGGGCGGTGGAACATTGATCTCCAACGCCACGCGCTTCGAGTCGGAAGAGTACACGCCGCAGCGCACCAATTCCCCTTCCTTTGTCGCTTTCTTGCTCTTCACCAGCAGTTTAAGACGCCATGTCCCGCCTGGATTGAGCTCCCTTGCGTAGCCCCATTGCACTGACCAATGGGATTCGGCTCCGGGCTGATAGACCGCGACTCCTGACGGGAAGGAGGGATCGTGCTCCAATGAGGCGCTTCCTGCGCCGCATTTGTCCGATGTGGCGGCCTTGATGGGCGAGAAGACCAGAGCCCCGGGCACCGTCGGTGTCTGCTCTTTCGCGATGGCCTGCAGACGGAACCACGTGAGGATGCTCTTCATGCTGCTCTTTTCGCTTAAACTATTGATGCCCAATTCTTTACAATGATTTTCAAAGACCTCGACAGCGGCCACGTTCGCCTCCGCCGTCTCAAAGCCGGCCTTCCCCTGCTTCAATCGCAAGTACTCAAGGCAAGTGGTCTCCCGCAGGACTTCGCGGGACAGTTCCGGATCGTCGGCCACCGCCGTCGCCGCAGCCTTTAGAAGAGGCTCCGCCTTCGCCAAAAACTCCAATCCTAACGTAAGGGGCTTTTCGTCTTTGACGGGCTGCTTGCTGTACTCCCGCCATTCATCGCGAAGCAGCTCATTGTAGGCCTGCATGGCCGGACCCGCGGCGCCGTAGTAGCCGAGGGCGAAGTCCCGCTCCAGCTCCCGCACGTCCAGAGACGGATTCCACAGAAGCTGCGTGAAGACCCAGTTTTTCATAGGGCCTCTGGAGTCTCCGATGGACATGTAGTTGTCCTGCAGAAAGACGCCAGTGACCCCTGGCGTGGCGCGGTAATGTCGAATGTCGGCGGCAACGGCGTCAAAGTTGGGCGCGGGCGTCAGCCAGTTCGCGAAATCCCCCGGCACATAGTCCCAGATGTGGATGGTGGGGGCAACTTTTGACCACAGCTCCAAGGCAGTTTGGAACTTTTCCGTCTCCGTCACGTTGCGGAAGGGATAGTCCCATGCATGGCAGTCCGTGCACAGGAAGATGATGACTCCGTCCGCAGGACGGATGGTCTTGGGTGGATGGTAGGTCTGGATATAGGCCAATGTGGACAGCTGGGTGGCAGGCCGCACCGCGCGGACTTTGGCTGCCACGGCGTTGACGAAATGCAGCATGGGGCCTGCGGCGGAGCCTTCCTGTTCCGTCATGGCCTTGCAGTCGGGACATTCGCAGATGACGGTGTATCCGTCGGGCTGCGAAAGGGAAATCAGATGGGCGTCTGGAAACTCCTCAAGCGTCTTAAGTATCTTCTGCGCAACGATTTCTATCGTTTCCGCATTGGTCAGGCAGCAATTGCCAGTCTGTCGTACGCCCTTGACAAGGGCGAAACGTTCGGGATGGTCCGCCATTGTGTCTGCGTCAGGAGCCAAGCGGGTGAAGGTGTGGGCGACCCATGGGCCGGGGGGATAGTACACTCCTGTGTCAATTCCTTCTGGTAGCGGCGCGTTGTTTTGGATAGCGGCGGCGCGGTTCATCAGAACCCATTCCGTGTCCCATGCCTCGCGGATGTAGACGGTCCGCATTTCGAAGGGCGGCTCATAACGCCGCGGCACTACCTGAAGGAGGGTCCCCGTCTTGGGCAGGACGGGCGGCATGAAGCGTGAATACCAGCGGCAGCCCAAATCCTCTGTCAGAAGGGCAACCACGGCATTGAGCACGCCTCGCCGTGTCCCGCCGGAAAGCACCCATGTGTCTCCATCGCAGGCGATTCCATAACCGTCGGAAGCCGTTCCGTCGGATGCCGTCGGTTCCTCTCGCAGGAGGATGGCAGGGGCCTCCGTGCGCTCTTCCCGCCGTCGGATGGGCAACTCCACATCGGATGTGGCCGCCAGAACCCGCTGAAGGGTCTCTGCCGCCAGCTTCAGTAGTGCGGTGGCTTCGCCGTCCACGACAATCTCACGCCCCTTCAGCTCAAGGGGCTGAGGCGTTCCCGACGGCCGAAGTGAATTCTTCCAGCCGTCATCGGCCAGAGACACGGTCAAAAGGACTGTCAGCAACAGGATGGCAAAAGGGCGGAGTTTCTTTTGCATGGTGAATGGGGTGTTGAAAATAGGAAGATTGCACGGAAATCTTACCTATAATATAAGGGATAAGGGGCAAGGGGCAAGCCCTTTAGTTCCATTGGCTTCATCGGGTTTTTATTTGTCGTATGGAAATTGTCAGGGGACCCCGAAATGACTACGCCTTTGAATCGTTACATTCCTAATTCCAAATTCCTAATTTCTAATTCCTAATTCCTAATTTCTAATTCCTAATTCCGTATAATGCTTTCTCCCTCAATGAGATGGACATCCGGAACTTGGACATACAAGCTGTCTGTCCATGGCTGGCCGGAGAGCGCCCACGTGAGGAAACGCATGAAGAAGGGGCGGGGGTCGGCGCGTTCGATGGAGGTGATGGAGGGCGTGCTGAAGGCCGCCTGCAGTTCGCCGTCGATGCAGGCGGTGGAGAAATCCCGTCCCGCCTGAAGACCCAAATCGGCGGCGGCGCGGATCAGCAGCCAGGCGGCACGTTGGGTGGTGCAGAGGAGCAGACGATTCAGCGGAAGCTTTTTAGTTTGGATGCCTTGCCGCAGCAGGTTGCACTGTTCGTCGTTCATATGCAGACGGGGCGTTACAATGAAATCATAGGGAGTCCCTTTGCCGCAATGAGCGCGCAGCCATTTCTGCCAAACCTGCTGCCGTCGGCTAATGACCTCCGACACGGGGTAGACATTAAGCAGATTTATATCTTTAAATCCTTGATTATCAAGATATTCCAGAAGAACTTCCATGCCTTGTTCGGGAAAGAAGTCCACGGAGAGCAGGCCATGGGGGGACTCGTCGAACTCCAGCACCAATACAGGTTTGCCGCATCTCTGCAGCTTGTTCACCAGCCATGGCGGCAGTTTGACGGAAGGCAGAAGCACGATGATGTCGGCTTTGTTGATGCCCTGAACCAGGCTGGGGTCCAGCCAATCGCTGTAATAGACGGGCCGGAGGGCCAGATTCAGCTCTTGAGCGCAGTTCCAGAGGGCGCTAAAGTGGGAGGCGCAGTCGTGGCTGATCATGACAGGAAAGAAGAAGATGATGGTTTTCGTCTGTCCTTTGTGAATCAGACGGCCATTGGGCAGCCGCTGAACCCGTTCGTCGCTCTGCAGCAGTTGGCCCAAAACGGCTCGAATGGTCTGTCGGGAGACAGAAAACTCCTCCGCCAAATCCCGTTCGGAGGGAAGCTGTCCATTGGGATAGAAGCCGTTCTCCAGGCTTTTTCTCAGAATCTCACTGATTTCCTTTATGGATGTTCGCATTTGTAAATAATTGGGAATTAGGAATTAGAAATTAGGAATTAGAAGTTGGCAGTTAGAAGTTTTTCTAGAGCTTCTAGGGCATCTAGAGCATCAGCTCTAGTCTAGCCTCTCAATCCTGCTTGGGGTTCAGCCGTCCGAATTTGGAGGGGACATTGTAGATGTTTGTGTTGGTGGGATTCCAGCAGGAGCAGCCCATCGCACCGTCGCGGAAGCGGTTGCGGTAGAAGTTGGCGGCGATGGGGCCCGCGAATTCGGGGTCCTCGATGCCGATGTCGCGGAAGGGGATGCTGATGTCCATGATCCAATAGCCGTCCTCATGGCGGAAGCCCACATAGGGGTGGCATGTCCAGCTGGTGTCGTCCTCCAGGGAGTCCTTCGTGGTGGTGGCGTCGTAGACGACGCGGCGGGTGTTGACGATGATGTGATAGCCTTTCGAGAAGTTGTCGGCGTCGGGGTACAGGAAGATGTCCACGCTGTCATCCTTCCAGATTCGTCCATTGTCCGGTTCGGTGACGTCGGCGATGATGCTGTTGACGTTCGGTTCATAGCAGACGAAGCGGATGAAGAGGGCGCTGCGGTCCCTTCCATAGCGGATGGTGGTGCGCGGGGTGTCCGGCTGGCCTCCGTCTTTTCCCACAAATATCTCTTCATTAAGCTGTTGCACATCCAGAAAGTCCTTGACGGGAACCAGTTTCTCCTTCCGTTTTCCGATGCCGAGAAGCTGACGCATCCGCGTGTGCCCCGTGTCGAATTCGTCCTTGATTAGGGCCACGCGACGGCGGTAGACGCTGCCTTCCGCCGTGGCCGCCAAAGCTGCATCCATATGGCCCTGAAGGACTTTGAGCATGTCCGCGGTGAAGATGTCCTCCGCCTCGGGGGAGCGTTTGGTCGCGTAGACGGCCTCCCATCGCTTTTGCGCCGCTGTCCAGAAGGCGAGCATGTGGTTTCCCGCGGGGCCGTAGAAGAGGCGGCAGTACTCCTTGAGGAGGGCGTCCGCGTCAGTGGACGGATCCATGTACATTCGTCCCGTAAGATAGAGGCCAAGATGTTGCAGGCCAGGGTATTCCATGCGACCTTGGAAGGCACCCATGCGGGGGTGGTAGGGTTCAGACTCGATGTATTCTCCCATATAGTTGGGATGGCTGAGCAGCCAGCGGATTTCGTCTTGGATGACATGGAACTGGGCGACGGGAAGGTTGTTGGTGGGCGGCCAGTGGTCCAGGTACCAGCTCCAGAGGTAGAAGCGGTCCACCCGCTCTGCCCATGCGTCGATGGTGTCATGGATTTGCTTTCGGTACTCTGGATTGGCGTTTTTGCTGCGTCCGTTCGTGATCATGACGGCCACGTTCTTCATTGGACCCAGCTCGCGGGGCGGCGTGCGGTACTTTTCGTAGGCCAGGCAGCCCACGTACTTGGTGGGATGGGTTTCGGCCACTTTGGCGGCCACCTTTTGGACGAAATTCCAGATGTGGTAGGAGAACTGCTCCTCTTCGGGATAGTCCGCATGGAGCTCAGCCTGACAGTTGGGGCAGCCGCAGATGCGCTTCAGCCCGTCGCCGGGGGCGCAGGGGAAGACATCGATCATGGGATTGTCGTCGAACCATTTGCAGATGTCCTTCGCGTACTGGTCGATGAGGTCGGGGTTCGTGAGGCAGAGGTGGCCGCTGCCGTCCATGTTGCAGAGGTTGCTGAAGTCCCGCTTGCCGTCCACGAGAGCGAACCACTCCGGATGGCTGTCCTTGTGTTTCATCATGAACCAGAACAGGTGGACGATTTCGACCAGCTTGCCGCCGCCGAAATTCATGCGTTTGGCCCACAGCGTGGACTCCGCGCCTTTGGCCAGACGGCAGAAGTAGATGTGGCGCCACGGGACGGCGGGGGCGCCGGAAAGGTTCAGCGGCGGCACCTTGAATTCAGGGGTCTCCGGAACCACGGTGCCGTCCTCTCCGGGCATGTAGAAGCGGAATCCGACGACGCGGTGAAGAAATTCATAGACTCCTGTCATGGAACCACTTGCGCCGATGATGCTGACTTTGAGGTTGTCGTTGTAGGTGCCGTCCAGACTCCATGGTCCGCCGAAAGTGCCGTCGACAGGGGCCCCTTTGTAATCATTGCCGTAAATAGCAAGTAAGTCGTTTGTAGTCAAGCACTTCCATTCTTCGTTTGCGAGTCCTTCCGTTGTGAGGCCCGCCGCCTTCAGCAACGGTTGGTCGCCAATGCAGATGACTGGCCGTTCCGACGTCTCATGGACGATGGGCAGTTCCGTTCCCATCATTCGCTTCAGAAGCTGCTGCATGTCAGTGGCGGCTAGTTTGACGGACGATAGCGCGTCCTCCGCCACCACGATGTGGGTGTAGGGACGTCCATCAGGGGCGATGAGAGCGGCGGTGACGGCGCAGCTGGCGAAGATTCCGGCCAGCAGGAAGGCGATCTTGCGTTTCATGAATTGGACAACTCCCGTTTCGGTGGAGAGGAATGGATACGGCTCACATGATTCGATGATTATTACCAATAATATAATAATGAGAAGCCTGATGGTCTAGAAAAAGTGAAAAAAGGGACGAGAGAGTAAATTAGGAATTAGGAATGAGGAATTAGGAATTTTATAAAGCGAAAAGTGTCTCCCGTCCCCCGTCTCCCGTCTCTCGTCCCTCGCCTCATGAAAGGTGAAAAGTAACGATCTCTCAGTGACTTACGCGTCTCCCGTCCCAGTCCCATGAAAAGCGTCTCTAGTCAGTCCTTGAAGTAGCTGACAAGGAAGAACTTCTGATTGCCGTCGCAGATGATGGTGCCACCGGCGGACGTGCAGCGGAAGCGCAATTTGTTCGTCACCATGTCTGGCTGTGACCATTTAACAGGCTCTTGGCGGGCGGTTTTGACGCCGTCGCCATGGACGCAGACGGCGGTCCATTCGCCGTCCTTCATGGCCTCCACCGTCACCGTGTAGGGCGGCGTTTTGGTGTAGCGCTCCAGTCCCATGGGCGGCAGGTCCGCCAGACGTGTCGCCTTCGGCAGGGTCAGCTCCACGGTCACGTTGTCGCCGCCCTGAAGGTGCAGCCCTGTCCCACGCGTGAAGGAAATGACTTCCGCCGCCCCTGACGTGACCGTCCACGTGCCAGGCACGGCCTCAAGGGTGGTGAAGGGCCCTTGCGGAAGCTTGTCGTAGCAGCCGGGCGTCGTGTCGTAGCGCTTTTCGGGACCGTCCGTGTAGAGATAGGCGATGGGGACTTTCGTGATTCGGGAGTGGGTCAGCCAGTTTAGGGCGCAGTAGCCAAGCAGGAGGGAATCCTCCATGACATGGATGGCGGTGTAGCAGTAGCAGCCATGGAAGTTCCCCTCCAGCGCTTTGGTGTGGAGCCATGTCTTCCCGTCGTCCGTGGAGATGGCGGTGCTTAGCGGCGTGCGCCGTTGGTCCCGCGACTCCTCAGGCACGGCGTCATAGTCGTTCCAGATGGCCACCAAGTCGCCGTTGGGCAGCCGTTTCATGGAGCAGGGGGCGCAGGGGCCGTGGAGGGTGTAGACGGGGGCTGTCCATGTGTCGCCGCCGTCGTTGGATGTGGAGAAGAACTGGCCGTCCCGTGAACGGAAGAACATCAGAAGGGAGCCGTCCTTCCGCTCCACGACGCCCGGTTCTTGGGCGTTGACACGTTCGCCGTTGTCATCGAAGGCGGCGAGGACGGACTTGGCCATGCGCCATGTGGCGCCATTGTCGTCCGAATAGGCGCTAGTGACCACGCCCAGAATGTCCCAATGATTGTCAGGAAGGTCCCATGGGTATTTCCCCTCTGGAACCGTGATTTCGTCTGAATTCAGCGCATGCCTCGCCAACGGCAGGATGATGCGCCCTTTGAAGGGGCCGCTCTGCAGCTGGATCGCGCGGTCGTTGTTCATGACGTAGTAGCCGTTGGGCTCCAAGACGCAGGGGGCGGGTTCCGTCCAGGTCACGCCTTCGTCGGAGGAATAGCGGACATAGGGCAGCTCTTCGTAGTAGGTGTTAGTCCGCAAATAGAAGAAGGCGATGCGTCCGTCCATGAGCCGCAGCAGCGAGACGGACATGACGTTCATCCCGCCTTCGTTCTTCACGACGATCTCGTCCTTCTGCGTCCAGGTCTCGCCGCCGTCGGAGGAATAGCGGGCGGCGAGGTCTGCGGGATCGGCATCGTCTCCGGCCTTCCCGTTATAGCGCGAATAGATGTATAGAATGCGGCCGTCCTTTAAGGCGAGAAAAGCCCCTTCGCTGTTGCGCGGATTGCCTTCGCCTGGAGGGAGTTCCAGACAACGGTGCGGAACCGCCTCCGCCGCCGCGACAGCCATGGCCGCGGTGGACAGCATGCACCAAAACATGTGGCAAAAAAAGGGGCTTTTCATGGATTCTTCTTCGTTTTAGTTCATGGTGACGCAGACATTGTCCGGCGTCAGGAAATGATAGGGCCCGGCGGCATTGAATTCCACCTTCTTCATGTTGGCGACGAAATCGTTGGGCCCGACAGAGGCGGCATGGCCGTCGAAGAAGGCCATGTTGGTGCGGTCGTTGTGAATCATCCGATAGTGGCCATGGTAGCTGTCCCATGTCACCATCATGTCGCAGTCGTTGCGCGATCCCTCCTTGTAGTAGCTGTCGCCCAACATGGCAAAGCAGGAGGGATTCTTGATGTAGCTGGCCAGAATCAGATTTTGGGTGCTCCCCTTTTTGCAGACATTGTTTTGGAGTTCTTGGTAGTAGATTGTCCCGTAGGTGGTTGTGGGTGTCGTGGCCATGTCCTTGAAATCAATGGACATAGGGCAGTTGCAGATGGTGGAATCATATTCCATGTAGCCGTTGTTCATGAAAGTGTATGCCCATCCATAATAGTAGACGGCGGGCAAGGTCGCGTTTGCAGGCGCAGGAGTGGTCATGATGTGGTAGGGGAAGGCGCTTTTGAAGTCATCCATGTACAGGATGGCGCATTCCATGCTTCCACGGACGTTGGAGATGCAGTTGATGGCCTGCGCCTTGGCTTTTGCCTTTGCCAGAGCCGGCAGCAGCATGCCTGCCAGAATGGCGATGATGGCGATGACGACCAACAGTTCGATGAGCGTGAAGGCTTTCTTCATGATTCAAGTTCCTTTCTTTAAGGATATTATACCTTGATTTGCCCTCCCCGCAAAAAGTTGTGGAGTCCAAAAGGCAAACCATTCATCTTCCAAAAACCGTTAATGAAGTCAATTAAAAATACCAAAATTGGTATTTTAAGATTAAAATAGCATCCCAACACCCCGTGTCAAATGGCAATTTCGCTTTTTTCACGGAAAAGTCAGAATCGGATGCAATGCCTCCGCGAGGGATAGGTCTTGCGTCTCTTCTAAGAGACAAGAAGGTGAAGAGTGAAAGGTGAAGAGTGAAAGGAGGAGAGTGAAAAGTGGAGAGGGAAAAGTGAAGAGTGAAAAGTGAAGAGTGAAAGGTGAAGAGTGAAAGGTGAAGAGTGAAAGGTGAAGAGTGAAAGGTGAAGAGTGAAAGGTGAAGAGTGAAGAGTGAAACCACCCCGTCAAATGGCGTGGGACTACAATATACAAATATAGAGTGCCCTTTTTGACTGGCTGATAATTCGCAAAGACGGGAAATGCAGTTATAATAAGCGATGATTACATCATCGAAAAAGCCTGATGCGCCGCGGAGGACAAGTTGGAACACGACAATCCCATCAAACATAGCTCCAACAGCAAAAAAGACAGACTTGGTTTGGACAATGCTCTGCTTATGCCAGCCATCGAATGGGTGGCCGAGCAGATTCCAGGGGGCTTTTTCATCTATCGGGCGGACGACTCCATGGAGATGCTGTATGTGAACAGCGCCGTCCTGCGAATCTTCGGCTGCCGGAATCTGGAGGAGTTCAAGACGCTGACGGGATACACCTTCCGGGGGCTGGTCCATCCGGAAGACTTTGACACCATCCAGGCTTCCATTGACAAACAGATCGCCGATGAGACCAATGAAAACCTGGACTATGTGGAATACCGCATTATACGGAAAGACGGCAGCATCCGCTGGGTGGACGACTATGGGCATTTCGCCCAGCTGCCTGGCTATGGGGACGTCTATTACGTGTTCATCGGAGACATCACGGACAAGCACCTCGCGCAGGAGGAGAAGAATCGCCGTGCCATGCTCTTTGCGGGCCTGATGGAGCAGTTCAACGTCGTGGCGGACGACAGTCTGGCCTCCATCCGCTGCAACCTCACCACGGGGCTCATTGAAGAGGTCCGCGGGCGGGATGTGTATGAGGCGGACCAGCCGGGGCATCCTTTGGAGGCATGCATCCACGCCCGCAGCGATGGTTTTCTCATGGAGAATGACCGCAAGCGTTTCGAAGAGCTGTTTCAGGCGGAGCGGCTGGAGGACAGGCTTTATCGGGACGAGGCCCACGCCTCCTTTGTGGGGTATTGCCGCCGTCAGTCGGGCAAGCTCTGCTTCGTCAAATTCTCCTGCACCATGGCGAAAGAGCCGGTCAGCGGGGACCTCATCGCCTTCTTTATGGAGACGGAAAGCACCTCGGAGAAGATCTCCGAAGTGTTGAACGAGAAGGTGCTTGTCCGCCAATACGACATGGTCACCTATGTGGTGGGCAACCATTACAGCGTGGTCATTGGAGACGCGGGCAAGGTCAGCCGGGGCAGCATCCTGCCTACGCAGCGGGATGGCGTTTACATGGACTACATCCGAAATCAGGTCCTGCCTGTGGTGGACGAGTCCACTCAAGATCGGGACATGCTGGAAAAGGCCCTCTGCCCCGAAACCATCGCCCGCCAGCTGGAGACCAAGGACTCCTACACCGTGGACGTGACCTGCCGCATCGGCGGTGAAATCTACAACAAGCGGTTCACCTACTATGCCGTGGACCGAACGGCGAAGTTCTTCCTGCTGCTGAAGTCCGACATGACTGACGTGCTGCGGCGAGAGCGGGAGAGGAATGAAATGCTGGCGGACGCGCTGCAGGAGGCGGAGCGGGCCAATGTGGCCAAGACCTCCTTCCTTTCCAACATGAGCCATGAAATCCGCACCCCCATGAACGCCATCATCGGCCTCAACAGCATCGCTCAAAAGGATGTGACCCTTTCCGACCAGACTAGAGGCTATCTCTGCAAGATAGAGGAGAGCGCACGGCATCTTCTGCGCATCATCAACGACATTTTGGACATGAGCCGCATCGAGTCCGGAAAGCTGACTCTGCGGAAGGAGGAATTCTCCCTTACCTCCATTCTGACTCAGATCAACACCATGCTTCAGGCTCAATGCAAGGACAAGGGCCTGACCTACCAGTTTGTCACCAAGGGCCATCCGGATGACTGGTACTTTGGGGATGACATGAAACTTAAGCAAGTGTTGCTCAATATCTTAAGCAATTCCATCAAATTCACGGAGCCGCCTGGCGGCGTGCAGTTCACGGTGGAGAAGATTGCCGAATTCAACCGCCAGACCACCCTGCGCTTCATCATCAAGGACGATGGCATTGGCATGGACGAGACGTTTCTCCCCAAGCTGTTCGATCCCTTCACACAGGAGAACGCCAGTCGGGGAAACAAATACGGCAGCACGGGACTGGGCATGGCGATTACGCGCAACATTGTGGAGATGATGAACGGCACCATCTCCGTCACCTCCCAAAAGGACGTGGGTTCCGAGTTCACCGTCACGGTCACCCTCCGCAATTGCGACAAGGCCTCCGATGATTCCAACTCCATGGTACCAAGCAATTTAAAGGTTCTTGTCGTGGATGATGACCCCATTGCCCTGGAGCATGCGGCCATGACGTTGGAGGGACTGGGGATCACCGCGGACTGCTATTCCTCCGGCGAGGAGGCCCTTCAGGCCATCGAAATCCATCAGGCGAAGCACGATCCCTACAACCTGGTTCTGCTGGACTGGAAGATGCCGGGGATGGACGGCGTGGAGGTCACCCGCAGAATCCGCACGCTCCATGAGGATGATACAACCATCATTATCCTGACGTCCTACAGTTGGGACGATGTGATGGACGTGGCCCAAAATGCTGGCGTGGACAGCTTCATGGCCAAGCCTCTTCACCCTTCCCACGTGGTGACCGAGTTCGAACGGGCCTTCCGGAAGAAGGGGCAGAAGATTCTGCCGCAGAAGGGGCGGGTCGAGTTGGCAGGCCGCCGTATTCTGCTGGCGGAGGACATGATGATCAACGCGGAGATCATGAAGGAGCTGCTTTCCATGAAGGGCATGGAGACGGAGCATGCGGAAAACGGCCAGGCGGCTCTGGAGCTGTTCCGCCAAAGCGAGGAGGGCCATTTCGACGCCGTGCTCATGGATGTGCGGATGCCCGTCATGGATGGTCTGCAGGCCGCCGCCGCCATTCGGGCGCTGAAGCGGGAGGACGCACAACGGGTTCCCATCATCGCGTTGACGGCCAATGCCTTTGACGAGGACGTGAAGCGCTCTCTTCAGGCGGGCATGAACGCCCATCTCTCCAAACCCGTTGAACCGGATCATCTCTACACCACGCTTGAGGAATTGATGAAGCCATGAATGAAATTGTAACTTGTTTTTGTTCAATGTGTTATGTATATATATGGCTTCCGGGGCGGCCTTTGAGACAGCTATGAGCGGGAAAGTACGGAACAGCAGAACACTCCCTTCCATGACCCAGACGGACGCATGGGCCATGGCCTTTGGCTGCATCGTGGGCTGGGGGGCCTTCGTCATGCCTGGCACCACGTTTCTGCCGGTGGCGGGGCCTTTGGGGACTCTCGTCGCCATGGCTGTGGGCGTGGTGCTCATGGTCGTTTTGGGTGTGAATTTCGCCGTCCTCATGAAAGGGCGGCTGGGCAAGGGGGGCATGTATGCCTACACCAAGGACGCTTTCGGGCGGGCTCATGCCTTCCTCTGCGCCTGGTTCCTCTGCCTGTCCTACATCTCCATTGTCTTTCTGAACGCCACCGCTCTGCCCCTGGTCCTGCGGACCCTGTTCGGAGATGTCCTGCGGCGGGGGGTGGTCTACCGAATCGTCGGACATGATGTCTTCGTCGGCGAGACGGCCTCCTCCATCGCGGTCCTTTTGGCGGTGGCGTTGCTGCTGTGGGCGAAGGAGTCTCTGGCCCGGCGGCTTCAGACCATTCTGGCCTGCGTGCTGCTTGTGGGCTCTTTGACCGCCGCCGCCGTCTGTCTTCCCCAAGTGCCTCATGTGGGCGATTTTATCGCTGTTGGAAAGGGAAGCCCGGGCATGCACTATGGTATCATCGCCATCATCCTGCTGGCCCCATGGGCGTTTGTGGGCTTCGAGACCATTTCAATGGAGACTGAGGATTTTTGCTTTAATATTCATAAATCATTGAAAATCATATTGTTGGCTATTATTTTGGGAGGTGTGGTCTATGGCGCTTTGACCTTGGTCAGCGTGGCCTCCGTTCCCGATGGCTATGGCTCTTGGCGGGACTACATCGCTGACATCGGACGGCTGAAGGGGACGGAGAGCGTGGCCGCATTCCATGGCGCCTATGCCGTCATGGGAAAGATGGGACTGGTGGTTTTGGGCGCTGCGGCATTGGCGGCCATTCTCACAGGCGTCATCGGCGGAAGTCGGGCGACTCGACGGCTGCTGTGCACCATGGCGGATGACCAGATTCTGCCCAAAGCCTTCTCCCGGCCCGCCGTCGGCATCGCCTTTGTCATGGTCATCTCCATCCTGCTGACCCTGTTGGGAAGAAACACGCTGGTGTGGTTTGTGGAGCTGACGTCTCTGGGGGCCATTGTGGCCTATGGCTACGTGTCGGCCTCCGTGTACCATTTCGCTTCGGAGGAGAGTCGAGGCGTTCGGCTGAACGCCGCCATTGGGGTGGCCATCGCCGTCGTCTTCGGAGTCGTCCAGCTGATTCCTCGGCTGACCATGTTCGAAACCATTGGCTCCCAAGCCTTTCTCATGATAGCGATGTGGTGTCTGCTCGGCTTCCTCTTCTATTGGAGAAGCATGCGGCACAGCGGCCTTGCGGAGTGCCAGGTGGCTCCCCTCGCAGGCGCGGTCCTCTTCGCCTTTCAGGTCTACGCCACCTTGATGTGGTTCTTCCGTGTCCTGCTGGACGCCGCCGGCGGCACATCGCAGCGGAGCCTGCTGATCTCATGCGGCGTCTTTTTGGTGCTGTTCATCTTCTTCGGCCTCTTCGTGATGCTGTATATCCAGAGCTTGCTCTTCCGGCGTCAGGAGCGTCTGGCCTACGAGAAAATCCACGCGGAGGAGAGCAACCGCGCGAAAAGCCGTTTCCTCTTCAATATGTCCCACGACATCCGCACGCCGATGAACGCCATCATCGGCTTCACCCATCTGGCCACTCGAAAGGAGACCACCCAAGAGGAGAAGAATGCCTATTTGGCGAAAATCGACTGCGCGGGCCAGCTGCTCCTGAGCATCATCAACGATGTGCTGGACATGAGCCGCATCGAAAGCGGACGGATGGAGCTGAAGTCCGCCAAAACGGACCTTGGCCGGCTGTTGGAGGATGCAAAGGATTTGTTCGACGTCCAAATGGAGCGGAGGGGCATTGCCTTCACGGTGGACGGCAGTGAGCTTGCGGACAGATGGGTCGTCTGCGACGGAAAACGGCTGGCACGGGTTCTGCTGAATCTTATTGGAAACGCCTGCAAGTTCACGGAGCCGGGCGGCTCTGTCGTCGTGACCATGGCGCAGACGCGACGTCTGCAGAAAACCGCTGACTACGAAATCCGTGTGAAAGACACTGGCATCGGCATGAGCAAAGAGTTTGTGGAGAACGTGTTTGCCCCCTTTGAGCGGGAGCGGACCTCGTCCGTCAGCGGTGCCCATGGCACGGGCTTGGGTCTGGCCATCACCAAAAGCATTGTGGACATGATGGAGGGGAGCATCCAGGTTTTGTCCGAGCCGGGCAAGGGCAGCGAGTTCATCATCACCCTGTCCTTTCCCCTTGCGGAGCCGCCGGCCATGGTCATGACACCCTCCACGGAGGCCGCCGCCGAGGCGTCTATGGATTTCCGTGGAGTGAGGCTGTTGCTGGTGGAGGACAATGAAATCAACCGCGAAATCGCGCTCCTGATGCTGAACGAGGCTGGATTCAAGGTGGAGACCGCAACCAACGGCCAAGCCGCAGTTGATGCTGTAACATGTTCATCACCAGGATATTACAAAGTCATTCTCATGGATATTCAAATGCCGGTCATGGATGGCTACGCCGCCACGCGGGCCATTCGCGCGTTGAAGGACAAGGCCCTCGCCTCCATTCCGATTGTGGCCGTCACGGCCAATGCCTTTAAGGAGGACGAGGAGGCCTGCAAACTGGCCGGCATGCAGGGCCATGTAGCCAAACCATTGGTGCTGAAGACGTTGCTGGCGACCTTGGCTCGTGTGCTTCAACGTCAGGAAAATATCGCAACCGAAGCGTCATCGGCCTCTAAAGGGGCGTAGCGCGGCAATCAACAGGAGAACAGGATGACCATTCAAGAACTACGGGATTATGGCGCCAATGTGGACGAGGGCCTGGCCAGATGCTTTGGAAAAGAGGATTTCTATCTCCGCATGGTGGGGTTGCTGGCGAAGGAGCCGTCTTTCGAAAAGCTTCAGACCGCGTTGGCCGACGGCAATCTGAAGGAGGCCTTTGACGCCGCACACTCCCTCAAGGGTGTTTTGGGAAACCTGGCCTTGACCCCTCTTTTCAATCCTGTCAATGAAATGACCGAACTGCTTCGCAAGGAAACCCCCATGGACTATTCTTCCCTCCTGACGACGATTCTGCAGGAGAAGAAGCGGCTTTTCGGCAATTAGCGATTGAGGGACTTTAGACCCTTTGCGAAAAGGAAGGGAGACGTCCGTGTATTCGGTGTCCTTCCGTGTGGTCCGTGGCCTTCTTCCGATTCGCTATATTATTGAAAGTCAGAGCTTTCCATGATCCGGGTCTGAGGCGTTCAGGTAGCGTTCGTCCAGCAGATGGGCGAGCCGGACGTCTCCCATGCTGTGGAGCATGGCGCTGCGGATGTCGCGGAAGCGGGGTTCAAGCTGCTGGAGGAGCTGCTCGAGGCAATGGCGGTCTCCCTGCTCCTGCAAGGTCTTCTGGTAGGGGCATGAACGGACGGCTGGATAGTCCATGAGCAGGGCATATTCGTGGATTTGGCTTTTGGCGGTCATGCACAGGGGGCGGATGAGGCGTTTGCTGCTGCCGTCCGCCGCCACATTGGCTCCCATGGTCTTCAGGCCGCCGCCGCGGAACAGGGCCATGAGCAGACTGACGCAGAGGTCGTCCGCCTGTTGCCCAAGAGCGATTTTGTTGCAGGAGAGGCGGTCGGCGGCGCCGTGAAGCTGGCCGCGCCGCAGGCGGGAGCACAGGGAGCAGGGGCGTTTTTCCGCCTCCTTCTCCTGCAGGAGTTGCTGACCCGGCAGAGTGATGAGTTCCCATGGCCAGTTTTGCCGCTGACAGTAGTCCGCCAGTCCCTGGCGGTCAAACACGCCGTAGCCCATGTCCACGGTGACTGCGAAGAGGTCGAAGTGAAAGGGAGCCCGCCGCTGCATTCGACTGAGGACGTGCATCAGGGTCAGGCTGTCCTCGCCGCCGCTGAGCCCCACGAGAATGCGGTCTCCGGCCTCGATCATATTGAAGCGGCGGACGGTGTGGCTGGCCTCCTTGCACAGCTTCTGCAGCAGCCGTCGGGCCTGGGCTTCCCTTTCCTTTTCGTCCATGGGCTATCTCCCGTTATCCGTAGGGAGTTTTTCTCCTTTGTCTTTGGGCGTGAAGAGGATATAGAGCAGCGGAAGCACCAGAAGGGAAAGGATGCCGGAGACGATGACGCCGCCAGTGGACGCGATGCCGATGCCCGTGCGCAGTTCGCTGCCAAGACCTCTTCCCAACGCCAGCGGCAGCATGCCAAGGCTGGAGGCGAGAATCACCATGAGCACGGCGCGGAAGGTGTCCGCCACGGCGTGCAGCATGGACTCACGTCGGCTCATGCCCTGCGCGGTCAGCTGGGACAGTCGGTCGATGATCAGCACCGCCGCATTGACGACCACGCCGATGAGCATGACGATGCCCAACATGACGAAGATGGAGATTCCCTCGCCAGTCAGTCGCAGCGACCACAAGACGCCGATGAGTCCCAACGGAAGGGTGAAGAGAATCAGGAACGGGCGGACGAAGGACTCCAAAATGGCGGAAAGGGTCAGGTAGGTTAGGAAAATCGCCAGCAGCGCCGCCTCGATGAAGTCCTTGATGCCCTCTTCCATGAATTCCGCGTCGCCGGCGGCTTTCAGGCTATAGCCGGTAGGCAGGAGATTTTTCTCTGCCACTTGTCGGTTGATTTCATTCATGATGAGTCCCAGTTTGCCGTCTTTGGCTAAGGTACTGGTGACGTTGACGATGCGCATCTTGTCCGTGCGGTTGATCATCACGGGGACCTGGGTTTCGGAGATGTCTGCATAAGTTTCCAAAAGGACGGGCTGACCGTTGCGCCCGGGTAGCAGGAACTGGCGGACCTGCTCCTTGCCGGGGAGCTCGTTGTATTTGACGCGGATGTCAAAGCTGCGGTCGCCTCGCTTGAAGGTGGCGGCCTCAATGCCGTCCAGATTGCCCCTCATGATGGTCGCCAAATCCCGTGCGCTGATGCCCAAATCGGCCATGATGGAGCGTTTGGGGGTGATGAGCAGCTGTGGCTTTCCGTCTCGGACGGTGGTGTTGATGGAGTCTGTCCCATGGATGTTGCGGAGCATGTCGGCGATGGCGAGGCCGTAGCGGTTCAGGTCATCCAAGTTGTCGCCGCTGATCTGCAGGTTAACTGGCGTGCTGAGTCCGCCCATGGCGCTTTCCACGGCAACCGTGGCGATGCAGTCCGTCTCATTTTCCAGCATGTGGCTGATTTCATCCAGTCTTTGGAAGATGTTCCATTGACGTTGGGTCTTGTCTTTGAACACCATCTGGATTTGGGAAAGGTAGACGGCCTCGTTGGCGCCATTGCCCATGGAATTGACCTTGCCGGCGGTGGCCAGAATGTGCTCTATGTCTGAAAGCCCCTTGAGCCGTTCTGCGACGCCGTTGAGGCGCTCCACGGTCTTATCAAGGTCGTAATATGTTGGGAATTCGAGACTTACGAATACGGCAGAACGGTCCGACGGATTGAAGAAGGTGAAGCCCAGGCTGCCGGCGAAGGAGAAGGCGTGGAGCATCAGGAGGATGGGCAGCAGAAGAAGTGCCACGATGGCAAGGCGGCTGCGGGCGATGGTGCGCAGAACGGCGGCGTAGCCCTGTCCGATGGAGGTCAGCTTGGCCTCCCACATCTTGCCCAAACGGGTCATGAGCCCTTCCCGTCCTGGCCGTGCGGGGCGGATGAACAGGGCGCAGAGGATGGGCGTCAGCGTGAAGCTGATGAAGATGGAGACCACGTTCACGATGAGCGTGGTTAGCGCGAAGGGCACGAAAATCAGGCCGATTATGCTGCTCATCATGCCAATGGGCAGCATGACCACCACGTTGGTTCCCGCGGAGGCCAGAACAGCGATGGCCACCTCGTTGGTCCCCACGCGGGCCGCCTCCCATGGGTTGGAGATGTCATGGAAGCGTTTGACCACGTTCTCCAGAACCACGATGGAGTTGGAGACCAGAATGCCGACGGAGAGGCCGATGGCCAGCAGGGTGGAGATGTTCAGCGAATAGCCAATCAGGTTCAGGAAGAACATGCTGATGATGATGGTCAGCGGCATGCTGATGGCCACAATCAGCGTGGAGCCGATGTTGGCCAGGAAGAACAGCAGAATGAGGGCGCACAAGACCACGCCGGACAGGATGTCGCTCAAGGTGTTGTTCGCCGTCGCCTGAACGTATTTGCCGGAGTCGTTGTACCAGATGAGCTCCAGCCCGGGGGGAAGCATCTTGCGAACGTCCTCCACCTGACGGCGGATTTTGGAGACGACGGCCACCGCGTTGGCCTCCCCCTTCTTCAGAATGTTCATCTGAATGCAGGGCTTTCCATCGATGAAGGCATTTTGGCGAATGTCCTCGCTGGCCATGGAGACGCGAGCGAAATCCCGCAGATAGCGTCGCATGCCGCTGACCGTGGCTACTTCCAGGCCGGCGATGCCCTCCAGACTGGAGTACTCCGCGTCAAATTTGACGGAGACTTCGTTGCCGTCTTCCCGTACACGCCCCGCAGGCAGGGAGAGGATATTCGCGCGCAGGGCGCCGATGATGGAGGCTGTCGTCAGCCCCGCCTCCGACAGCGCCTTGCGGTCCAGCTCCACATGGACCTCCATCTCGTTGCCGCCCACCAGCTCCACTTTAGAGACACCGGAGACGGTGCTGAACCGATCGCTGAGCGTATTGTCAGCATAGTCGTAAAGCTCGTCCAATGTGGCATTTCCGGTCAAAGCTAGCGTGACCACGCTGGTGGCGTTGATGTCAATCTTCTCAATGATCGGCCGATTGCAGTCCGCCGGCAAATCGTCCAGGACGGCGTCAATCTTCTCGCGGACATCCACGGCGACCACGTCCACATTGCGGTCCAGCTGAAACTCCATGACCACATTGGCCACATTTTCCATGCAATAGGAATAAATGTGCTTCAGTCCGTCCAGACTGGAGACGGCGTCCTCCAGCTTCTTGACCACATCCACTTCCATTTCCTCCGGCGTGGCGCCAACCCAGGTGACCATGATGCTGATGTAGGGGATGTCGATCTGAGGCAGCTCGTCCACCGCCAGCTTGCGGTAAGCGTTCAGTCCAAGCCCGATTAGCGCGATGAGCAGGCAGGACATGGCAACGGGACGTTTGATGGATGCATCTGCGAGAAACATGGCCTACTCCTGTATTTTCACGGCGGCGCCATCGGACAGCAGCGCCTGTCCCTCCACGGCCACCTGAACTCCCGCCGACAGCGCTTCGCCGACGATTTCCGTGTAGCCTTCGTGTTGAAGCCCCGTCTTCACTTCCTGCTGGATGGCGGTGCCGTCCTTCACCACAAAGACAAAGGTCTTGCCCAGACGATGGATCACGCAGGGGGTTGGAACTGCAGTGGCCTCCTTTGCCGAAAGGATGAGAGCCAGCTCCACCATGGCGCCAGGCACAATGCCCTTTTCATCGTCCCCGGGAACCGCTGCCTTGATTTCAAAGGTGCGCAAACGGGTGTCGATGGTGGGGCTGCGGTAGGTCACGGTATGCAGGCCAGCGTCCTGTCCGTTCGCGGTAAGGCGAACCTGGGTCTTCCCCGTCTTCACTTCGCCATAGTAGGCGGAGGGAATGGCGGCGGTGGCCTCCAAATGCTTCGTGTCCACTATTTTCAACACGGGATTGCTGCTGCCGCCGTTTTCTCCCGGCTCCTTCATCCGCTGGCTGACCATGCCGCTGATGGGAGCCACAATCACGCCGTCCGACAGATCCTTCTTCGCAATGTCCAGACTGGCCTCCGCATTCTTAACATCTTGCGCCGCAGAAGCTTCCGATGCCTGGGCCAACTTGAGGTCCGCAGTGGCTACGTCATATTGTAACTCATTCTGCTCCAATTCGTTATCGGTTGCGATGCCGGAGGCTTTCAGCCGCTGGAACCGCTCCTTGTCCAACGCCGCTTTCTTCAGGGCGACTTCCGCCTTCTCCCGCCGCGCCTCCGCAATCTTCAGCGCCTGTCGTGTGGAGGCCAGCCGCAGCGCCGCCGTCTCCACCAGCTTCTCCTGCTTGACCACGTCGCAGGAGAACAGCTTCGTCTCTCCGGCCACCACGGCGTCCCCCTCGTCCACCCAAATCTCCTCCAGAGGGCCGGACAGGCGGGCGGCCACCGAGGCGGTGTTTTTCGCCTCCATGCTGCCCTGAACCGCAAGGCTGTTCTCAAAGCGATGGGGAGTCACCTGCACGACCTTGACTGGAATGACTCTGACCGTCTCCGTGGCGCCTTCCTTCTCCTGTTCGCGGCAGCCGCAAACCAGCAGTGCCAGCCCGATTCCCATGATCCATGTCTTGACCATATGTTTTCCCTGTTCTCTATTTCTGCGTTGCATCGTCTTGGGCTGACTCCTCCATGGGAGGCGGGGGCTCAATGGTCCCCATGGCCATCTTCAGGTTCGCCAGAGCCAGAAACTGTTGATATTTAAGGGCATCCAGAACCGCCTGCGCATCGTCTCTGTCCGCTTGGGCGTCCAGCAGCTCGTTCATGGGCAGCAGACCTTCCTTCTGCCGTTTTTCAAAGTCATCCGCCTTCGCCTTCGCCGTCTCGTAGGCCAACAGCCCCACCTTCAGCTCGGCGGTCGCGTCCTGAATCTTCGCCACCGACTTCATGACTTCCAGCATGATGGACAGAAAGGTCGCCTCCCTGTCCAGCTCCGCCGACTTGCGATGGAGTTTCGCCTGCTTGTAGGCCGCTGTGTTGGCGAAGCCCTTGAACAGGTCCATGGCGGCGGAGAAGCCGCCGTACAGCGTGCGGGCGGGGGTGGTGAAGCTGTCGCTGGTCCATCCTTTGTGGACAAAGGCCCCCAAGGTCGGCAGAAAATCCGCAATGGCCTTTCGGACGGCGTTTTCCTGCATGACGATGTTCCTATCCGCAATGGACAGGGAGGGGTGGGAGCTCAGGGCCTGGAGAATCAGCTCTTCCATGGTGGCTTGGGGCAGTTCAAGGGTCATGTCGTTTCGGGACAAGGCGATTGCGTGGGTGGGGGCAAAGCCCATGGCCTCCAAAAGCTCTCCGTAGGTGGTCTGGAGATTGCGGCGGGCCTTCTCCAGCTCCGCCGCGCGGGCTTCGTGAAGATAATGGGCCTGACCACATTCCCATTGTGTCACAAACCCCTCGTCCGCAAGGCCTTTGACACGTTCGTACTGGCTCTTGGCGGCGGCGGTCTGCGCTGTCAGCGTGGCAACCCGGTCCTCCGCGATGAGACATTGGTAATAGGAGATGCTGACGGACAGGGTGATGGCCTGCCGGGTGAAGTGGGCGGCCAGCTCGGAGACCTCCGCCCCAAGCTGGCTGTTGGCATACATGAACCAGACGGCCGGAACCAGAATGGGAAGCGTTGCGTCAATCTGCGCCGTCCGTGTCGTTTTGTCGGACAGCTGCGCTCCGTTCATCCGCTGCGGACGGCTCCAGGTGGTCAGACCGGCTTTCGCCGTCACCGTCGGAAGAAAATTCGCGAAGGCGATGTCCTTGTCCAGCTCGGACAGTGCCTGCTTCAGGGCAGCCTGGCGGACGTCGTAGTTGCGGGCCATGGCGATCCGCTGGCAGTCAATGAGAGACAGAGGATGCTGAAGCTCCCTCGCCACATCCGCCTCCAATGTCTGGCTGAAGGCCTGGATGTGTTCCTGACGGACCTTCTCCGGATCCTTGAGGCTGGCGCAGCCATGCAGCAGACACGCGGAGGCCAGAATCAATGGCATATGGCGTGACATCATTCAGATGGCCTTTCTCCTGCGTAAAACAGTCAATTCAAACAGTCAATTCAAACAGTCATTTAATTTACTGCATCGTTTCATCCTGTCAAATGGACAACCCCACTCTTTGCAGTTTTTTTAGAATAATGGGGTGTATTGGACGTCGAAAAGAATAATCTCCATGTTCTCGGCTTTCATTTTCGCGGAACCGCATTATATTAAACTGCTTTCTTTCCCGTCGGAGTTTCGCGCAAGGGCGTGACTCATTGGACAAAGAACCGATCCCCCGGTTCCGGCGGGAATACCTGAACCATATGGACATTTCGAAATGCCAAGGGGTTACAGCGGCGTCTAGACGTTGCAAATGGCATAGGCAAAGTGTCCGGGCTGATGAAAAGGACATGCATCGTGCAGACCAACATCACTGATTTACTCGAAGCCGGCGTGCATTTCGGTCATAAGACCAAACGCTGGAACCCCAAAATGAAGAAGTACGTCTATGGCACCCGCGGCGGCATCACGATCTTTGATCTGACGGTCACGATGCGCCAGCTGGCCCAGGCCTGCGATTATCTGCAGGATGTGGCGGCCCAGGGTGGGCAGATCCTGTTCGTCGGCGCCAAGCGTCAGGCTCAGGAATGCGTCCGTGAAATCGCCGAACGGCTGAACATGCCCTATATGTGCGACCGCTGGCTGGGCGGCACGCTGACCAACCAGAAGGTGGTCCACACCCGCGTCAACTACATGAAGAAACTCATGGAGCAGGATGCGGACGGCACGCTGGATCAGCTGCCGAAGAAGGAAGTGGCCGGCTATCGCCGCGAGTTGAGCAAGCTCCAGACCGCGTTGGGCGGCATCGCCAACATGAACGGCCTGCCCACCGCCGTGGTGGTCGTGGACGTGGCCCGCGAACACATCGCCGTCAAGGAAGCCTCCAAGCTGGGCATTCCTGTGGTGGCTATTGTGGATTCCGACTGCAATCCGGACAACATCGACTATGTCATCCCCGGCAATGACGACGCCCTCCGCGCCATCAAGGTCATCATGGATGCGCTGGCCAATGCGGTCTCCGAGGGGTTGAGCATCGCCAACAAGAAGCTGCAGAAGGCGGCGGAGGCGGCTCCCGTGGTCGCGGACAAGGGCGAGGCGGAAGAGGCGGCCGAAGAGCCCGCCAACGCATAAGGCATTTGCCGTCCCCGTCGAACAACACTATACCATATTATATATAAGGAAATGAAACATGGCAACGATTACTGCCTCACAGGTCAATGAACTGCGCCAGAAAACCGGTCTGGGCATGATGGAATGCAAGAAGGCTTTGGTGGCCACTGACGGCGACATGGATGCGGCCATTGAGCATCTGCGCAAAGCGGGTTTGGCGAAGGCCGAGAAGAAGGTCGGCCGCGCCGCCTCCAACGGCAAGTTCTTCACGCTGCAGGAAGGCAATGCGGGCGTGCTGGTCGAGCTGCTCTGCGAAACCGACTTCGTGGCCAAGACCGATAATTTCAAGGCGTTTGGCAAGAAGCTCGCCGCTTCCGCGCTGGCGGACTTCACGGACAACGGTGACATCTCCGAGAAGATGGCCGCCAAGTATCAGGACGAGCTGAAGGCTCTTATCGCCCAGATTGGCGAAAACATGCACATCCGCCGCGTCATCCGCTGGACAACCAACGGAAAAATTGGCGTCTACCTGCACACGGGCGTGCCCTATGGCGTCATGGTGGATGCGGAAGGCGATGTGAGCGATGAGCTGCTCATGGACATCTGCATGCACATCACCGCCTACAATCCCCAATACATCACGCCGGCCGATGTGCCGCAGTCCGTTTTGGACAAGGAACGGGAGATTGCCGCCGCCCAGATGGCAGGCAAGCCCGCGGCCATGATTGACAAGATTGTCATGGGCAAGCTGAACAAGTGGTACACGGAAGTCTGCCTCTCCAAGCAGGCCTGGATCAACGATGACAAGACGACCCTTGAGAAGCTCGCCCCCAAGGTGAAGGTTGTCCGCTTCGTCCGCTGGCAGGTGGGCGAAGAGCTGTAAGCCCTTCTGATTACCGCAAAAACGACAAGGCCTTCGGAATCATCGGGTTCCGGAGGCCTTTTTGCATATGGCTATGCTCCTCAAAAAGTAGTTTGCGGAGACCGCAAAACGGCAGCGCACGGAGTGCGCTGCCATGCGAAAACCCACACAAGCATCCGTATACGAGCATGTAGAGTGGGGAAGGGATGTCCCCCCTGAACTCAGCGTCCGTAAGGGTGCAACAACAAAACGTTGCCGCTATCTGCCTATTGGAGAACAACGTGTTAGTTTTAAATGACTTGAAACTGAACAAATGTTCATTATATTAACAGGCGTTCATAAAAATGGCATCGATGACGGAAGGAGAATGGCCATGGAGAACGCACTTGAGATTCGGCAAGAGACCCCGGCGGATTATCGCGCAACGGAAAATTTGGTTCGAGAGGCTTTTTGGAACGTGTATCGCCCAGGTTGTCTCGAACATTTTGTCCTGCACGAATTTCGAAATCGGCCGGAATTCTGTCCCAACTTGGATCTGCTCCTTTTCCGCGGGGAGACGTTGATAGGGCAGGTGATGTTCGTCAAAAACAGCCTGACGCTTTCGGATGGCGATTCGCTGCCCATCTTGACCATGGGCCCCATCTGCATCCATCCACAACATCAGCGGCGGGGCCTTGGAAAGTTCCTGCTGGACCATGCTCTGAAATTGGCGGCGGACACCGAGGCGGCTGGCGTGTTTTTGGAGGGAAATATCGCGTTTTACGGCCAGTCCGGCTTTGTGGTGGCGTCTACTCTGAACATCCACTATATGAATGAGCCGGCGGAGGACCCAGTGCCGTATTTTCTTTGCAAGATACTGAAATACAATAAGTTATATGGAATTGAGGGCCGCTATCAGGTGCCGGAGGGCTATCTGGTGGATGAAATGAAGGCCGAGGCGTTCGATCGTCAGTTTCCTCCAAAGCAGAGGCTTCGGCTGCCGGGCCAGCTGGCCTGAGGCTCCACAAAGGCGACATCATGCGAAACACACGGGAACAGATTCTGCAGACAGCCCTTCGGTTGTTTGCTCAACGGGGCTTTGAAGGCGTTAGCGTGCGGGACATTGCGGGGGCCCTGGAGCTGACCGCCCCCGCCCTTTACGTTCATTACAGGAGCAAGCAGGAGCTTCTGGAGGCCATTCTACGGCGAATGGAGGAACGGGACGCCGAACTGTCCAACGCAAGCGCCGTCCCTGCCTTGCCCTTTTCGGCGGCGTCCGAATCCTACGCCAAGGTGAAGATGGACAATCTCATCGCCTTCACCATCAAGATGTTTCAATATTGGACAGAGGACGGCTTCGCGGTTTTGTTCCGCCATCTTCTGACCGTGGAGCAGTATCGTGACAGCCGCTTTGGCGACCTGTTTCAGCAGTATCTTGGCGGCGGCGTCATCCGCTATCTGGAGGACATCTTCCAAGGGAGCTTCCCCAAAAGAGATGCCCATCAGCTGGCACTGGCCTTTTATGCGCCTGTTTATTTCCTCATGGGACAATATGATGGAACGCCGACCAAGAAGGGCAGGGCGGAAATCCTCCTTTGCCTGCAACGTCACCTGCGTGAGTTTGCGACTCAGTTTCCACTGCCTGAAGGAGATTCAGCAGAACACACGGAATAATGGTCGGCTTTTCACTGCAAATATTTGCCATAAAGGAAGATATAAAGAACTGGTGACTCCTGAGCCCGGTCATGTCTATTTACTGGAATCTGGGTCTGAGACATGAAAAGCCTCAGATGATTAATCGCAGAGGCATGACAACATTACATCAAATGACTTAACATCATTGTTGTTCTGATGTCGTTGGTTAGGCCGCCTAAAAGAGAGTCTGTGGTAATTTTGTAACACATTGAAAAGGAAAATGTTAGGTGATAAACAAACTCTTTGCGGCAATAAAGGATGTGAAATGGCAGTCCATTAATCCCAATCGACGCAGCTGAACCCTTCTGATTATTCTGTGTGTTCTGTGGATAAAAAAAGCCCCTTATGGGAAACAGAGGCTTTGCTTCCAAGGCCTTACAGCGCAAGAAGATGTTGGCGGTAATAGCGCAACTCTTCAATGGACTCGCGGATGTCATCAAGGGCCAGATGAGCTTCCTTTTTTTTGAAGCCGTCCATGATGGCGGGCTTCCAGCGGGAGGCGAGAATCTTCAACGTGCTGACATCCAATGTCCTATAGTGGAAATAGCCCTCTAGAGCGGGCATGTACTGATAGAGAAAACGGCGGTCCTGTCCCACGCTGTTGCCGCAGATGGGGCTGCTTTTCTCCGGCACATACTGACGAATGAAGTCCAACATGCGCCGCTCCGCCTCCGCTTCGGATATGCCCTCTTGGCGGACGCGGTCCAGCAGACCGGAGGCGCTGTGATGGCTTTGGTTCCATTCGTCCATGGTGGCCAACACGGCTTCATCCTGATGGACGGCCAGAACCGGCCCTTGGGCGATTTCATTGAGAGACGTGTCCGTGATGATGCAGGCGATTTCCAGAATCCGGTCCTTTTCGGGGCGAAGGCCAGTCATTTCCATGTCAATCCATATCAGATTCAGAGGGTCTTGCATTGTATATGCCCCTATAGAATATTGTTATTCCACTATATTATATAAATTGTATTATGTCTGGTTCAGACAACAAATTCCAGGCTTCAGGCTATCCAAAGCCCGAAGCCTGGTAATCGGATAAATTGCAAATAGCTAATTCCAAATAGTCCAAGTCTCTCAACTAGACCATCATCAGCTCGTCTTCTTTGGCCTTGAGGAGGGAGTCGACCTGGGCGACCATCTTGTCCGTCAGCTTCTGGACATCGTCCGTGAGGGATTTCTGTTCGTCTTCGGTGATTTCGCTGTTCTTCTGGGCCTTTTTGATGGCCTCGTTGGCATCGCGGCGCACGTTGCGGACTTCGACGCGGGTCTCCTCCGCCCGTTTGCGGACCAGTTTGGTCATTTCCTTGCGGCGCTCTTCGCTCAGTTCGGGAATCGGTAGGCGTATGATGCGGCCGTCGCTCACGGGACTGATGCCCAAAGACGAGGCGAGAATCGCCTTTTCGATGCTCTTGACGGCGTTCTGGTCCCACGGCTGGATGACCAGCATGCGGGGTTCGGGGGCTGTGATGCTCGCGATGTCCTTCAGACGGGTCTGGGTGCCGTAGTATTCCACCATGATGCCTTCCGCGAGGGCAGGGGAGGCCTTTCCCGTGCGGACAGCCGCGAAGTCCTTCTGCATCACGTCAATGGCGTGCTGCATCGTGGCTTTCGAGTCGTCGGCGATGTTCAGAATCTTGGAGGGTTCGTTGGATTTGCCACTGCTGGCGGCGGGTTTGTTCTTTGCCATAATTTGCTCCTGCTGAGTGGGTTGCGTTGATGATTATGATGACGGAAATCAATTTTCCTTGCTGACAAGCGTTGCGCTGCGGAAATCCCCTTCCATGACGCGGCGCATGACTCCTTCTTCGCCGAATTTGAAAATGACGATGGGGAGGTTGTTTTCCTGACAAAGGGCGAAGGCGGAGGCGTCCATCACTTTCAGCTGCTGCGAAAGCACTTGACAGAAGCTGATGCGCTCATAGCGGGTGGCCTGTGGATTCTTCACGGGGTCGTCCGAATAGACGCCATTGACTTTGGTTCCCTTGAAGACGGCTTCCGCATGGATTTCGCAGGCGCGGAGGGCGGCGCAGGTGTCCGTCGTGAAATAAGGATGGCCGGTTCCCGCCGCGAACAGCACGATGGCGCCGTCCTCCAGAAGCCTGACGGCGCGGCGTTGGTCAAAGGGATCCAAGACGCCGGGTATTGCGAATGCGGATTGGATTTCCGCCTTCAGCCCAAGGGATTCGAGGGCGTCCCGCAGGGCCAGCGCGTTCATGGCGGTGGCGAGCATGCCCATGTTGTCCGCGCAGCTGCGGTCCATGCCGGAACGGCTGCCGCTGAGGCCCCTGAAAATGTTGCCGGCGCCCACGATGATGGCGATTTGCGTGCCGGTCTCATGGGCTTCCTGAATCTGGTGAGCCACCTTTAGGGTGGCTTCTGGATCGATGCCGAAGCCGGCGGGGCCCTTGAGCAGCTCGCCGCTGAGCTTCAGCAGAATCCGTCTGAAATAGGGTGCTGACATGTTGTCTCCTTATAACATATTGATGGATAGGATGTTATGTAAATTTTGCCTTTAGCTGCGCCAGTTTGTCCAGGTAGTAGGCGGTGTTTTCATCCCGCATGGCGGGATCTGCGTCTTTTAGCAGTTTGCTGTTGCCGGTGACGGAGACCGTCTTCTTCGTGCCGGTGACATAGAACTCCACGGAATCCCCCTGCGCAAAGGGATAGTTGGAGGCAAGGGCCAGCTCGTAGGCGGCGCTGCGTTTCGTCTCTCCGTTGGCCAGCTTGCTCTTGTAGGCGTCAGGGGACATGGACAGGATTTCCCGCTTGGCAAAGTCTTTCAATGGCAGGCGGTGCTCGCGGATGTCCTCCTCGTACTTCTGATAGAGGGCGGGCAGCGCGTCATTCCTCCCCTGCAGCAACAGGGTGATATGCTCCTTGATGTAACGCCGCTGGAACGGCTCGATGCCGCGCGACTTCAGGGCGGCGCCGGACATGGTGACGCGGCCGTTTTCGTCCATGAGCGCGTAGTTTTTGCTCTTGTAGCCATACATGGCGGCATAGACTGCATCTAGTTCTATTTCAATGCCTTCTGGAAGGGTGGCTTGAACGCGCCTCTCCATTTCGGCCTGCCCGACGGTGGGATCATGAGGGTGGAAATAGATGCCGTCGGTGTCCATCTCGATGATGACCGCCTGTTGTGAGACCAAAAAGTCCCGCATGCCGCTGAGGATGGTGCGGCCGGCTGACGTGATGGCGTTGGCCAGCTCGTAGTCGTTGAAGGTGCCTTGCTCAAAGCCCACATAGCCATAGAAGGAGTTTATGAGAATCTTGAAGCTGCTCTGAAGGGCACTGTAGTATTCCCGTGTTTCTGGCGTTGCCTGCTTCATGGCGTCTTTCGCGGCCAGACGGAAGCGGCGGAGGCCAGTCAGCAACCGCAGAAAGACCTTGAGGCGGTCGCCGACGGGGCATAGCTGACGGGATATGATGATGGATGGATACAGGCTGCGGACATCGATGTGCCACACGTCATGGAAGACGCCAAACGCCTCTGCTTCCGTCAGTGCCCCTTGGAACGGCTGCGCCCGCTGTGGTTGCGGAAGACTTTCTCCTGCAAGGAGATACTCTGCGCAGAGCATGCCGTCAATCCGTGTGGCCGTGCCTCGGCAGACGCAGTTTTGGTAGCTTAGCGGAATCAGCTGGGCCTGATGGAAAAAGCTGGGCGAGAGGATGCGGCTGATGGCATCCGTCTCACGGACATCGTCTAGACAATACTTTGCAAGTGTCTCTGGATTAGAGTCATAGATTTGGGTGATGGCCTCTCCGTCCACGTAGGTTCGGTCTGGCGCGGCGACATTGAAATAGCGGGCGACCGCCTTCAAGCCATGGCTTTCCATGTCGCGGTGGCTGATGTCGTACAGCTGAGTCAGATGATAGGTGTCGATGACATGGCGTCCGTAGAGGTCAAAGCGACGATAGGCGGTGATCCGCTCCGCTGCGGAGAAGCGGGAGGCGCGAGCCTTGGCCAGATGGCCGTTCCGCCCAATTCGGAAAGGAATCTTGTGCCGACGGCAACGTTTTTCCAAATAGTCCAAGTCAAAATTGAAGATGTTATGCCCTTCGATGACGTCTGGATCCCGCTCTTGAATAAGGCGAATCATGGTGCGAAGCAGCTCCGCCTCGCCGGTCTCATGGGCGGACAGGCAGGTTTCCCATCCTGTGCTGTCCCGCAGGGAGACCAAGATGACTTCGTCCCCTGGACGGTCTGCGTTGGGGAAGAAAAAGCCTTCAGTGGTGCGGGTTTCGATGTCCAGTTGCATGCGGCGGATGTCGTTGAAACGCATGCCTCGGAACAGCCGTGCGGGAAGCTGAAAGAGAATCTGCTGAGTTAAGTCGGAGAAGATGCGATAGGGGGCCAGCGGGCTTCCAGGACCTGCGCCGGTCAGTTGTTTAAGCTGGCGGATGGCCGTTTCATAGGATGAAATGTCCGGAAAAAAGACCCTTGCGCGATGGATGCCGTTGCCGTTGAGCGGCTGAATCTCGCAACTACCTTCAAGCGCGGCGGCCAGCTCCGGCCCGGACACCAGTAACCATGGATGGAAGGGCACGGTGGACTGTTCCAGTTCGCCGTCTTCGCGGCGGCGGAAAAGAATCGCCTGCCCGCCATCCGCTGGCTCCACGGCCACAAGTCGGTCGACGGCGCTTGGAACAAGGCTGCTGATGTCCAGAAGTTCCATGGAATCACCTCAGTTTCACAATGAGAACCAAGAGCAGCGGCGTTGCCACGGCCTGAATGAGCATGAATCGCACAAGTACTTGAGTATCAGACCATTGCAGATTTTTACGGCAATGGTCATGGAGCGGGAAGCGTACTTTGTGGACCAGTCGGACCAATAGAACCTGTTTGGCCGCTTCCTCGTCGCTGGCAACGGAGGTGACGGCGTTCTGCGCATTTACTCGCGCACTGGCGGGCTGCTTCACGTTGAAGCCAAGTTTCCCTAAAAAGCGGAGCAGAACCAGTTTCAGAAGGCCGGCGCCGCCGTTGAACAGGAGAACGGGAGCCACAACAAGCACCAATACGGGATTGCCGGAGGCCATGGAGGCGATGCCAAGCAGCAGCCCTAACATCCGCGAGCCTGCATCGCCCATGAGGACGGAACTGGGTTTCGCGTTGTGCCATAGATACCCCGCCAAGGCACCGCCGATGACGGAAAGCAGGATGGCCCAGATGGCGCCGGAACCGTAATGCGGCACCAGCAGATAGGCGGCGATGGCATTGTGGCCGATGATCGCATATAGGAAGAAGCCTACCACGAACAGGGCCATCAGAGTGAGAGAGCCCGCCAGCCCGTCCACCCCGTCACTGCAATTGACCGCATTGATGCAGAACCACAGAAGTATCGTGCCAACAGGAATATAGACCCAGAATGGGATGACGAAGCCGCCGCCTTCGGCCGGTCCCTTGATCAGCGGCAGCCACACGATGGAGTCCGTGAAACGGCTCATGCAGCTGGCGGCGATCAACGCCACGCCTGCGTCCAGAATCCCTTTCTTCAGCTCGCCCCATGGCTTCTCGCTGCAGTCGTCCAAAAAGCCGGTGAGCATGCAGAGGAAAAGGGTCCCCACAATGCACCATGCACGCAAATCAAAGGGCAGGACAAAGAACAGGACGATGATGCTGATGAGGCAGATGATGACGCCGCCGCCTGTCGGCTTCCCCTTCGCAAGCTCCGAGTCTTTGACAAAGGGTTTGCCCTGATCCCGCGGAAGCCATTTCCATAGGCGTGGAAGAAATAGCCAAGTCCCTAAGCCGCCGAGACATGCGCCAAGACTTAACAGGACAAGCGAAGAGCCAAGCAGACGAAATGGACCCCAGATTTTCAGTAGATGCGGCGCAAGAAACGGAAACATGGACACTCCAGACAGGACAATGACATGGCATGAAAACGGAAGGCGACTCAACGCCCTTTATACCTCTATATACTTTAATATGTCATTTTCCCTGCACAATCTGAATGAAGAGATTTTTTCTGCCTTTGGCACAAACCGTGTGACTCTGTCGCCGTTCGATTTCGCGATTGCCGTCCGAATTCGCCGTTTGACATTGAGCCGCAAGGATGTTCGTTCACCCCTTTTTCGAAGGGCATGTGCCTTTCTGTGCGTTGTAGTGCCCTTCCCTCACGTTTTGCTTGCGGTCCTGTATATCAATGCCTCCTTCGCCGAAGGCCCCTTCAGGCCCTTTGGACGTGCTGTTTCAAATTCAGCCTCTTGCACCCTCTGTTGTCTTCCCAAAAGCTAAAATGTTAAAATTTGATAATTCCTATTATAATATAGAAGATACAGGGCCTCCTAGCCTTCGTGACCATCATCTGCTTTTGGCGGAATGCGGCTGGACGCTTCTGGTTATTCAGTGTGTTCTGTGGAAAAAACAACTTTTTTCACGAAAAAAGTCACTTTTTTCGACCTGACGACTTGCGGAGGGGGAAATCCGTGCTATCTTAGACACTCGCCGTCCGGAGAGGGCGGCAGGGCTCCTTGGAAACCGAGCAGCGCAATACAGAGCGATTGTCACGAGAAAAAAGCGAAATTGAAGATAAGGCGAAGCCGCGGCGGCGAGTCCGCCGCGGCCCCCGATAGTCTTTCTGCAATGGAGAGTTTGATCCTGGCTCAGAATGCACGCTGGCGGCATGGATTAGGCATGCAAGTCGAACAAGCGCGCGCTCGGGCGCGAAAGTGGCGAAAGGGTGAGTAACACGTGAGCAATCTGCCCCCAAGGCCGGAATAAGCACTGGAAACGGTGTCTAAAACCGGATGAGGCCTGGAGTCGCATGACTCCTCAGCCAAATATTCATACCCTGGGG
>JAEEGL013532021.1_pt1 | contig 73771 bp, 60 predicted proteins | sample 9134231 | NCBI WGS metagenome assembly JAEEGL01 (sample SAMN16246548, study PRJNA631951) | gut metagenome | biome: gut microbiome; feature: rumen; material: fiber-attached | host: Bos | place: Iran: Karaj | collected 2018-10 | reverse complement strand
TGGGATGACTAATTTAAAATAGTCTGAACTATTTACAATGTAATAAATATACCTACGGAATACTTATGTATTCCGTAGGTGTATATTTATTTATACTATTATTCCGAGAGGGTGTGTGTTATGGCGTCAGGCGCGCAGAGACGTATAAAGTCTATTAGCTACGCTAAGTATGGTTATATATTTATATTACCTTTTTTCCTTGTTTATTTCTTTTTCCAGTTATGGCCGTTGATTAACACCTTTATTGTAAGTTTCCACGGCAATGGTAAGTCCATTCAGGAATGGGTAGGACTTCAGAACTACAAAGACATTTTATTTGGCGGTACTCGTAAAGTCAGAGTTATCCATGAGAGCTTCTTCAAGTGTCTGAAGAATACAGTTATACTTTGGGTTGGTAACTTTATTCCTCAGCTCGCTCTTTCATTATCTCTGGCTGTATGGTTTACAGAAGCGCAGTTAAAGATCCCTGGAAAGGGCTTCTTTAAGATAGTTATGTATCTTCCAAATATCATCACAGCTGCATCAGTTGCTGTACTTTTCCTTCAGCTTTGCGGACAGTCAGAAACAAACCCCGGTGCATTAAACTTACTCCTTCACAAGATGGGTATAGTACATAGGAACCCGGTATCCGAGCACTATGAGTCTATACAATTCATTGACGGTGTATGGCAGTCACGCGGCGTTGTAATGTTTATCCAGACATGGATGTGGTTCGGTAATACCATGATTATGCTCATGTCAGGTATTCAGGGTATCAACCCTTCACTGTTTGAAGCTGCAAGCATCGACGGTGCAAGCTCCGGACAGGTATTCAGAAAGATCACTCTTCCTCTGTTGACACCTATTATGGCATATACACTTATCACATCTATGATCGGTGGTCTCCAGATGTTTGATATTCCTTTCCTTTACACAAATTCAGTTACTCCAAAGGAACACCTCAGAACTATGGCTGTAATGATCTTCCAGTACTTCCATGCTCAGGCTGATAATAACAAGATGGGTTATGCAGGTGCTGCATCAGTACTCCTCTTCTTCATTACTCTTGCACTCGGTCTTATCGCATTCTACATTACTCGTGATAAGGATGAGATCGCTAAGAAGAAGCAGCGTAAAAAGATCGCTCAGCAGGCTAAGAGAGAAAGCAAACAGTTTGGAGGGATCAGCTTATGAGTACTAATATGAAATCAGTTTACGGTAAGGCAAAGGACAACTATAGCTTTAAGATCAAATTAAAGTCAACTATACTGGTTGTCTGGTTCGTTATACTGACCATCATCTGTCTGCTTCCGATATACATTCTTATTATCAATGCTACTCGTGAGCATTCGGATATTGCAAACGGACTTTCATTCATACCGGGCTCTAACCTGAAAGCAAACTTCCATAAGATAGTTACAGACCAGAACTTCAAGCTTTCATATAACGCTCTTTACGGTTATAAGAACAGCTTGATAATCACTGTTTGTGCTACTTTCCTTACAGTTTTCTTCTCAGCTCTTACAGCTTACGGTATCCATGTATACGATTTCAAACTCAAGGAGATCTCTTACTCAGTTATCCTCCTTGTAATGATGGTACCTATGCAGGTTACATCAGCAGGTTTCGTATCATTCATGTCTGATATGCATCTCACAAATACATACTGGCCGCTCATTATCCCTGCTATTGCAGCACCTGCGGTCGTATACTTCATGCGTTCCTACATGAAGTCGTCATTCCCGCTGGACATCGTTGAAGCAGCTCGAATTGACGGATGCAGTGAGTTCAGAACATTCTTATCAATTGCAATCCCTATGATGAAGCCCGCTATAGCTGTACAGGCTATCTTCGCTTTCATCGCAAGCTGGAACAACTTCTACACACCTAACATGATCCTTATCAATGTTAAGCTCAACAAGAAGACACTTCCAATGATGGTTGCCGCTCTTCAGTCATCAGATAAGTTCAATGACTACGGTGCTATCTATCTTGCAATTGCACTTTCAATTATTCCTATCATTATTGCATACGTACTTCTCTCAAGATTCATCATTGCCGGTGTAGCTCTTGGTGGCGTAAAGGAATAATAATACAAATCACAGCACACTTCGGTGTGCTGTTTTTTTATGGACGCTTTGAGCGTCCTTTTTTTATGCATAAACGAAAACAGCATTGAATATGATTTAGTAAAAGGAGATGATTAAATGCACGGGAGTACAAGCATTGAAACAGTAATGAACTATTTACCCGAAAAGATAAGGGAGCATATCAAAGCGATACCGTACGACAAACTCGAAAATGTAATGGAGATAAGACTTCGTGCAGGCGGACCTGTATATTTTGTCTATGCGGACAAAATATGCTATTTAAGTCAAAGCGGAGAGATTTCGGAAATGATGACTGACAATACATTTAATGTCAGCGGAGTTCAGATCCGTGAAGTTATCGACAGGCTGTGTCACTATTCAATGCACAGCTGTGTGAAGCAGCTGAGAGAAGGCTATTTCGTAGTTGAAAACGGAGTGCGTGTGGGAGTTTCAGGTACATACTCAACAAATGAAACACCGATACTAACTGATTTCGCGTCAGTAAATTTCAGAGTATCAAGGTGCATAAAAGGCTGTGCAGACGATGTTTTTTCAAAAACTTACGGAAAGAACGTTATCATATGCGGCGGAGTAAGCTCGGGGAAAACTACAGTACTACGCGAGCTTTGCCGACTTACGGGAAGCTTTCGCAAGGTCACGCTGATAGATGAGCGCAATGAAATATCATGTCTTACAGGCGGTATACCACAGAATGATGTAGGCTGTCTGACCGATGTGATAAGCGGAAGTCCGCGCTCAGCAGGTATTATGGCTGCCATTAGATCTCTTTCTCCCGATGTTATATTCTGCGATGAGATAGCTTCACAGAGTGACGCAGAGGCAATACTTGACGGTATAGGCTGCGGAGTAAAATTTGTTGTAACTGCTCATGGTGTAAATTATACTGAACTGCTCAGGAGGAAAGAGATAAACTATCTGCTCGAAAAAGGCAAGTTTGATGCAGCAGTTTTTCTGACCGGTTCAAGCTCACCCGGAGAAGTCAGGGAGATAAGGAGGCTTAAAAATGTGGATTAAGCTAAGTGCAGGATTTCTTTTCATACTTGGCGGAATGTTCTGCGGATTTAGTATGGCAGACAGGCTTAAAAAGGGAGTGGATTTTTGCAGGTCAGCAGAAAGGATACTGAACATATGCGAGTCGGAAATACGTTCAAAAAACAGTGACGTATACAGTATAATCAGGCGGCTGAAAAGTGAAAAGCTTAAAATAGATATCTCTTTTGAAAGCTTGCCCGAGTGCTACAGTTACGAGACTGATTTCCGCGAGCAGTGGTCGGAGTCTTTTCGCAAACTCAGCTATTTCGATAATGAGGAGCTTGATATCATGCTCTCGCTCGGAAGTATCCTCGGGACTACCGATACTGAGGGGCAGCTTAGAGGCATAGACGATATCCGCACAAGAGTAGGACAGCTGTATAAAAACAGACAAGGCGAATATGACCGAAAAGGGAGGCTTTACAGGAGTATAGGCTTGCTTTCGGGCGCAGCAATAGGGATAATGATAATATGAAAATTGATCTGATCTTTAAAATTGCAGGTACAGGCATAATCGTAGCGGTGCTAAATCTTGTACTGAAACGGGCAGAGCGCGAGGAACAGGCGATGATGACGACTCTTGCAGGACTTATCGTAGTCCTTGTGGTCATCGTTGACGAGATAGGCGATCTTTTCGACAAGGTAAAGACGGTGTTCGGCTTATGGTAGACAATTGTTTTTCAGTGGGAGCGTTTTGTGTTGTGGGAGCATTGCTTGCTATGATTTTAAAACAATATTGCTCCGAGCAGTCAATACTGGTATCAATAGCAGTCAGTGTGCTGGTGATAGCATTTTTTGTTTCATTTCTTGGTGGGACTATTGACGAGATACGCAGTATATTTGAGTCGGCAGGCATATCTGAGAGCTGCATATCAGTAATATTCAAGGTGCTTGCAATATGCTGCATTACCCATATTTCAGCTGAAATCTGCCGTGACAGCGGCGAGACTGCCATAGCATCAGCGGCGGAGCTCTGCGGCAGGGCTGCAATAATGGTACTTAGTCTGCCGCTTATGACAAGCTTTGTCCAATTGATAGACAAGCTTATAAAGGTCTGATATGAAGAAGTTCTTACCGATATTATTTATAACTATATTGCTCGTCGCTTTTTGTGTACCTGTAAAAGCTCATGCAGAGGATACAGCTTCCACACAAAACGAAATGGTATCACAGTTTGACGAGGTCTTGCAGGATAACGATATAAGCTACAGCACTGATGAACTGAGCGGCATATCTTTCAGCAGCCTTGTAGGCGATGTTACGAAAAGGACGGCTGAGATTTGTGGAGCACCATTGCGACTTCTTGGAACTATGCTTCTTATTATCGTGATAACATCTGTTTTAAAGAGCTTCGGAGGCGGTATTTTAGGAAATTCCGAAAAGATATACAGCTCAGTCTGTGTAATTACAGCTGTTACAGTTATTGCACCGCCGCTTTTTGAAGTCTTTTCACAGACGATAGAGAGCGTAAGGCTCTGCGGCAGTTTTATTGCGGTTTACATACCTGTATTTTCGGGTATAACAGCCGCCTGCGGCAATATCGGCAGCGCAGGAGTATATGATATAATGCTCCTTGCAGGTTCAGAGTTTATAGTGCAGCTTGTCAGCGGTATGCTCGTGCCTATCCTGAGTGCAGTTACCATGCTTTCGATAACAGGAGGAGCAGTTTCAAAAAACAATTTCGGCGGAGCAGTTCAGCTTATGAAAAAGCTAATCACATGGGTGCTTACAGTATCTATGACATTGTTTACGGGCTTTCTCACGCTGAAATGTACGCTTGCAGCCAAGACAGACGGAGCTGTAACAAAGACGGCGCGTTTCCTTATATCAGGGCTTGTGCCCGTAGTTGGCGGAGCAGTTTCCGATGCATATGCAACAGTAAGGAGCAGCTTCGATATACTTCGCGGAACAGTTGGTACAGGGGGCTGCATAGTAATAATACTTATGATACTTCCGCCTGTTCTGCATATTCTTATATACAGGGCAGTGATATGGACTGCTTCGGCGGCTGCGGATATGTTTGGTGAGGAGAACATGAGCGCGGTATTGAAGTCACTTGACAGCGGACTTGCTATAGCTCAGACAGTGCTTATCTGCTATGGAATGATGTTTGTTCTGTGTACAGCTATACTAATGCAGACTGCGGGGTGAAAACATGGAAGATATAACAACAGCTGTAAGAGCTGTCTGTGTTACGGCGGCAGGCATATGCATAATAAGTCATCTTACTGAGGGGACAAGGCTGCGTTCGCAGGCGGAATTCGTGTACAGGCTTGTATTTGCAATAGTTGTTGCAGGACTTATATTCAGCGGCAGTAAAAAAATAGAACTTCCCGATCTAAGTATATTTGACAGCAATGAGTTCAGCTTTTCAACAGAAGCATATGACAATGCCGTAGCCGAACAGACAGCTTCAAATATCTCAGATATACTTCTTTCGCAGCTGAGTGCAGCAGGAATAACAGTTGATGACATTGTGACAGAGGTTAATATTTCAGAAGAAAGCGGCATATCTATTAATAGAGTCATTATCAGAACGGCTGATTTTGAAAGAGCAGCCGAAATAATACGCAGCAGTCTTGGACAAAAAACGGAGGTCATAAATGGAAATAGCTGAAAAGCTCAGGGAACTTATAAAAGGCAGGAAATGGGCTGTATTTATGACAATATGCGGAATTGCCGGACTGCTGCTGATAATGATATCCTCGCTCATACCTGATGATGCTCCCAAAAAGAATGATGTATCTGACAGATGCATCGGTGCAGTTGATACTGAAAAATACTGCAATGACACAGAAAAACGGCTCGAAGTCTTTCTTTCGGAGATCGAAGGTGCAGGAGAAGTGAGGGTATATCTTACAGTGGGGAGTGATGAACGCTACGTTTATGCAACTGAGGGGCGGTGCAGCCGCGGTGATAATAAAACGGAGGAGGAAGAGAGATATGTTATAGTCGGAGGGGGAAGCGAGAAGAACGCGCTTGTGGAAACAGTCAGATCGCCCGAGATAACAGGAGCAGTAGTAGCTTGTGAGGGCGGAGGGAGTGCGCAGGTACGCGAAAGCATATACAAGGCAGTATCAGCTGCACTTGATATACCAACATCGAGAATATACGTAACCAAACTCAGATAAAAGGAGAGAACGGCAATGAAAAAGCCATCACTTATTATAGGAAAAAAGCAGATAATAATGACCTGTCTTACACTTATGCTTGCAGTAGCGGTCTACATAAACTATACAGCATCGCCTGACATGATGAAGGAAGATAAAATGACAATGAAAAAGCAGAGCGAGACCATAAACTATGGTCAGACCGAGTTCGTGAACGCCGCAGCTGAGGGGACAGCAGGTGACTATTTTGCACAGGCGCGGCTCGACAAGATGAATGACCGTGACGAAGCAGTACAGACCTTGCAGTCAATAATCGGCGGCGGGGATATTACCGAAAATGAAATGGTAGTTAATGCACTTGATGCTGTTGAAGTATCGAAGCTCATAGAGAGCGAGGGGACTATAGAATCTCTCGTAAAAGCGCAGGGATTTCAGGACTGCGTGGCATATCTTGACGGTGAGACAGCAAAGGTAGTTGTAAAGACTGAGGGGCTTGACAAGGCACAGGCAGCTTCAATAAAGGAGATTATCCTCGGTGAAGCGGAAGTTCCTGCTGAAAATATCAGGATATTTGAAGTCAAATAAGCGCAGTAGTTCAAATACATTATAAAGTAAATTTTTCTCCGCGTCTGTTGCTATTTCTTGAATTATATGTTATAATACAATAGTACTGGTGTAAATACAGTTTTGATTAAAATTTACACTCAAATATGTGCTATGGAGGTTCAGTATGGAAGTTGAAGAGATGAAGCCTGCGGCATCAAGTAGATTGAAGATATCCGAAGATGTAATAATAGCAATAGCAAAGCTTGCAGCTCTTGATGTAAACGGAGTTGCAAGTCTTGGCGGTGAAATTAATAAGATGAGCAAGCTGAGGAAAAACGGACCTATTAAAATAAGTATGATGGGCGATGTAGCTGCCATTGACATGAATATAGTTATAAAGAGCGGTGAAAAAGCCTGCAATATTGCTCAGGAAGTGCAGACTGCCGTCAAGGAAAACGTGCAGAATATGACAGGTGTCCCTGTGGCAAGAGTCAACGTAACAGTAGGCGGAGTAGTATTTGAATGATACGCCGATACAGGGAAGATGATCTTGAGGGAGCCGCGGCTGTATTCACAGCAGCATTTGCTGCACCGCCGTGGAACGAGGCATGGTCTGATGAATTGTCACGTAAAAGGATAAGCGAGCTTATGTCCGCACCTCAGTCCATAGGATACGTCTGTGAGAAAAACGGCTGTATACAGGCGATATTATGCGGCAGAAAGCTTACATATCTCCACGGACCTGAATACGTTATAGATGAATTCTGCGTACTGCCCGAGCTTCACAGAAGCGGTATAGGCACAGCAGTCATAGGATATGCAAAGGACGAACTTGTAAAAGAGGGAGTCGTAGCAATGGCTCTGATGACAACTAAGGGCTATCCCAGCGAGAAGTTTTACATAAAAAACGGATTTGAAGGAAACGAGGGCATGATATTCATGTACCGGGTTTTAGATGAAAAATAAGGAGTGTACAAATGACAAGGCGTGAAATAAGAGACAGCGCATTCAAGCTGGTATTTGAACAGCTTCTGCGCGATGATGATATAAATGAGCTTTACGAGATAGCAGAGGAGATCGATGAGATAACTATAAACGATGAGGTCAAGAAGATAGTTGAGGGCACACTTGCTCATGCAGAGGAACTTGACGGCATCATCTCAAAATACAGCAAGTCAAGAAGCGTTTCGAGAATATCCAAGCTCAATCTTGCAATCCTGCGCATAGCTATGTATGAGTCGCTGTATGATGACAATACACCTATGAACGCAGCAATAAGCGAAGCGATAAAGCTTTCAATGATGTATACATATCAGGAAGATACAGCATTTATCAACGGCGTTCTCGGAGCATTCTCACGAGACGAGCAGAAGGAAGAAAAAACAGATGCCTGAGTTTCTCGGAGTCGATACCAGTAATTATACCACCTCTGCGGCAGTGTATGTCAGCGAGGAGAACAAGGTATATCAGTGTAAAAAGCTTCTTCCAGTAAAGGACGGAGAGCTTGGACTCAGACAGAGCGATGCAGTTTTCCACCATACGAAGCAGCTTCCCGATATGCTGGAGCAGCTTTTCGGCGAGAATGAGCTTGCAGCTCCTAAGGTGGTAACAGCTTCTGCCAGACCGCGAAACATCGAGGGTTCGTATATGCCCTGCTTTCTCTGCGGAGAGGGCTTTGCCCGTTCATATGCGGCAGCAGTTGGCGCAAAGCTTTTCACCACCTCGCATCAGATCGGACATATACTTGCAGCCCTGTATTCTGCGGACAGGCTCGACCTTGTGAATGAGCGTTTCATAGCCTTTCACGTAAGCGGCGGAACTACCGACTGCCTCCTCTGCGAGCCTGATGAAGAAACTGTACTGAAAATAACAGAGATAGGTACATCTCTCGACCTTAAAGCAGGACAGGCTGTAGACCGTACAGGCGTAATGCTGGGACTTAAATTTCCATGCGGAGCAGAGCTTGAAAAGCTTGCCATGAACGCAAACAAGCACTTCAAGGTTAAGGCTGTACTGAAAAACGGCAGCTGCTGTCTTTCGGGAGTTGAGAATAAGTGCGGCGATATGCTTGACAGCGGCGAAAGTCCCGAAAATATAGCGAAATACTGTCTTGACTTCATTGCCGAGACAATTATTGCCATGACAGCCCATGCTGTCGGCGAATACGGAGAGCTTCCCCTTGTATTTGCAGGCGGAGTAATGTCGGACGTTATTATCCGCGACAGGATAATTTCCCGTTTCCCGTCAGCAAGCTTTGCGCAGCCGCAGTTTTCATGCGACAATGCAGCAGGAGTGGCTATATATGGTTATCTGAAAACCACAGGAGAGAAATAGATGCCTGTAATCACAGTTACACAGATAAATAAATACATAGGCTCGATACTCAAAAACGACAGAAATATCCAGGGCGTAATGGTTCGCGGCGAGATAACGGACTACGTAAAGCATTACCGAAGCGGACACGTATACTTTACATTAAAAGACAGCGAAAGCTCACTTAAAGCAGTGATGTTTGCAAGTGCGGCAGCGCGTCTCAGATTTGAGCCCGAGGACGGTATGTCGGTAATAGTTTCGGGAAGTATCGGAGTATATGAGCGTGACGGAGCTTATCAGCTCTACGTCAATGATATCATTCCCGAGGGCGCAGGAGCAGCAGGAGCAGCTCTTGAACAGCTGAAAAAGAAGCTTGCCAAAGAGGGGATATTCGATACAACTCATAAGCGTCCCATACCTCCTATGCCTAAGAAAATAGGCGCAGTTACTTCGCTCAGCGGAGCAGCTGTGCGCGATATAATAAACGTATTATCGAGACGCTATCCCTTGTGTGAGATATATGCAGTCAATGCACTCGTACAGGGCGACGGTGCGGCAGAGTCGGTATGCAGAGGCATATTGAAAGCAGAAGCCGCAGGCTGTGACGTTATCATCGTAGGACGCGGCGGCGGTTCAAGCGAGGATCTCAGTGCCTTCAATACCGAAAAGGTGGCATATGCGGTATACAACTGCAAAGTTCCTGTTATATCCGCAGTAGGACACGAAACTGACTATACCATAGCTGACCTTGCGGCCGATCTTCGTGCGCCTACACCGTCGGCAGCAGCGGAGCTTGCAGCTCCCGATATGGCAAGTCTGTATGAAAAGATATCCATACTTGAACGCAGAGCAGAAAGGTCTGTACTTGCGCAGCTTGACAAGGCAAGCGACAGATTTATCGCACTTAACGCCCGACTTTCGGCACAGTCTCCCGAGAACAGGGTAAAGCTTACTGCCGAGAAGCTTGCAGGACTTGACAAAAGGCGTGAAGCCGCATTTTCGAGATACTATGAACGCCTTGAGCACCAGCTTTCGGAGAGGATTGCAAAGCTTGACAGCCTGAGCCCACTCAAAGTGCTTTCACGAGGATATTCTCTCGTATATAAAGAGGAAAAGCTCCTCAGCAGTTCTGAGACTCTTGAAAAGGGCGACAAGATAAAGCTCACATTCGGCAGCGGCGGTGCTGAAGCAGAGATTACTGATAAATGGTGATATAATGAAAGAAAAGCTTACATTTGAAGATAATATGACAAAGCTCGGAAAGATAGTGAACGAGCTTGAAAAAGGGGATATCCCGCTCGAAAAAGCTGTGGAATTATACGGCGAGGGCGTAAAGCTTTCAGCTGCCTGCCGCAAACAGCTCGATGAAGCACAGATAAAGATCACGGAGGACGACGGAACAGTTCCGTCAGAGAAATAATATGTCAGGATTTAAAGAAAAGCTAAGCGAATATATAAGCTTTACTGAGGAAAATCTCAGAAAATACAATACCCATTCGGAAACTATGACAGCCCAGAAAAACCTCATAGATGCAATGAATTATTCTCTTGAAGCAGGCGGAAAGCGTATCCGTCCCGTGTTGGTATACTCATTCTGTAATGCACTGGGCGGCGACTACAGAAAGGCAGCCGCACCTGCTGCTGCAATAGAGATGATACACACATTCTCGCTTATACATGACGATCTTCCCGCAATGGACAATGATGATTTCCGCCGCGGAAAGCCTTCATGCCACAAGGCATTCGGCGAAGCAATGGCTATACTTGCAGGTGATGCACTTTCGGTTCAGCCCTTTGAGATCATCGCCAATGACGACAGCCTTACTGCTGAGCAGAAAGTAAAGATCATCTCATGTCTTGCAAAGGCAGTAGGCAGAGAGGGAATGATAGGCGGACAGGTCATAGATATGGAAAATGAGGAGCGCAGCGACGTTGACGAAGCAAATCTGCGCAATATGTACCGCCACAAGACAGGACAGCTAATTGCAGTATCATGCATCATGGGCTGTATATGTGCAGGAGCAGATGAAGCAAAGATACAGGCAGCCGCAGACTACGGCTTCAAGCTTGGACTTGCTTTTCAGATAATAGATGATATCCTTGATGTTACAAGCACAACTGAGGAGCTTGGAAAGCCCGTAGGCAGTGATGCCGAGGAAAACAAGACCACATTTGTAACACTTTATGGAGTTGAAAAGGCTCAGGAGATAGCCAACAGCATAACAGAAGAGGCACTTGGCTGTCTTGAAGTATTCGGAAAGGACGCATTCCTCACAGAGCTGACGGAAATGCTTCTGAAAAGAAAGAACTAATAAAAGGAGCTGCGGATATATCCGCATTTCGTAAAAATGAAGGATAATATAAATGAAAAGGTCACATTGGAGGAGCTTGATCTCCCCAGGGACCTGAAAAAGCTTTCGCTTAACCAGTGTGCAGGCTTATGCAAGGAGATAAGGAATATCCTTATTTCAACGGTATCCGCAACAGGCGGACACCTTGCCTCAAATCTGGGAGCTGTAGAGCTCACTATGGCGATACACCGCAATTTCAATTCGCCTGAGGACAAGATAGTATGGGACGTAGGTCATCAGGCATATACACATAAAATACTTACAGGCAGACTTGACAGCTTTTCAACGCTCAGGCAGGAGGGCGGTATATCAGGCTTTCCAAAGCCGGCGGAATCCCCTCATGATACATTCATAAGCGGTCACAGCAGTACATCTGTGTCTGTTGCCTGCGGAATTGCAGAAGCTATGGAGCTGCAAGGCAAGGATAACTATGCTGTGGCAGTTATCGGTGACGGAGCTATGACGGGCGGAATGTTCTATGAAGCTATGAACAACTGCGGCAGAGGACTCCAGAGAAATCTCATAGTCATACTCAATGACAATAATATGTCCATATCAAAGAGCGTAGGTTCGCTTTCAAAGTACCTTACTTCTCTTAGAAATACCGAGAAGTATCTTTCCACCAAGCGAGCAGTTGAACGCGGTCTCGGAATGATACCCCTTGTGGGAAACAGTGTTGCCAAGGGCATCAAGAACGTCAAGGACTCCGTAAAGTCAAATATCCTTGAGCAGAGTACGATGTTCGAGGACATGGGCTTCATCTATCTTGGACCTGTAAACGGTCATAATTTGTCTGAGCTTGAAGAAGTAATGCACATGGCTAAGTCCTATCACGAGCCTGTGTTTATCCATGTCAAGACTGTAAAGGGCAAGGGCTATGCGCCTGCCGAGCAAAATCCGGGAGAATATCACGGTATCTCAAAGTTCGACATAGCTACAGGAAATCCCGAAGTCTCGGCAGCAGACAGCTATTCTACAGTATTCGGCAAGGAGCTTGTGCGTCTAGCGGAAAAAGATGAAAAGATATGCGCTATAACAGCTGCTATGAAATACGGAACTGGCTTGCAGTTCTTTCATTTCAAATATCCCGAGAGATTTTTTGATGTTGGAATAGCCGAACAGCACGCAGTCACATTTGCAGGCGGACTTGCATCAATGGGTATGCTGCCTGTATTTGCAGTATATTCAACATTTTTGCAGCGCGCCTACGACCAGCTGGTACATGATATCGCAATAGGCGGACTGCATATCGTGCTTGGCATCGACCGTGCAGGCATAGTCGGCGAGGACGGCGAGACACATCAGGGACTTCTTGATGTACCTATGCTTACGACTATACCAAATACGGTAATATATTCGCCCTCATGCTATTCAGAGATGAAGATGTGCATGAAAAAGGCGTTATACAGCGAAACAGGACTTGCAGCGGTAAGGTATCCCCGCGGTTCTGAGGAGATGTCGTTCAGTAAATACCACCTTACTACTGAGCATCTTTATATACGTGAAGAAAACAGTGATATACTCATAATAACCTACGGCAGACTTTACAATGAAGCATACAAGGCACAGCAGGAACTCAAAAAAGACGGCATAAACTGCGATATACTGAAGCTTACGAAGATATATCCACTTGAGAGCGACTTAGGCGAAGAGATAAGCAGGTATGATACTATCGTATTTTTTGAGGAGTCTATGGGCGAGGGAAGTATTTCCGAAAAGATAGGAGATGTGCTTTCCGAGCTTGGATATCGCGGAGACTACAGCCGAGTTACAGCTAATGGCTTTGTAAAGCAGGCTTCCGTAATGTCATGTCTCGAAAAGCTTGGACTTACAAGTGAAAAAATGGCGGAGTATATCCGCGGCAGGAGAAAATAAATGGCAAGACTTGACGCTGAGCTTGTAGCCAGAGGACTATCAAGGAGCCGCGAGCGTGCAAAGGAAATGATACGTTCGGGAAGTGTTACTGTAAACGGAAAAAAAGCAGGCAAGCCCTCTGACGAAGTCACTGAGGCTGATGTGATAGAATGTTCCGAAACAGAGGCATATGTAGGCAGAGGTGCGTTAAAGCTGGAAAAGGCTGTAGCCGAATTCGGGATTGACCTTAATGGCAAGGTCTGTCTTGATATAGGAGCTTCCACAGGCGGTTTTACTGATTTCATGCTGCAAAACGGTGCAGCTAAGGTCTATGCCGTAGACGTAGGACACGGACAGCTTGCAGAAACGCTTGTAAACGATCCCCGTGTGGTGAACATGGAAGGAACTGATATACGCGAGGTCTTTGCGGAGGATATAGGCGGACAAGCAGACTTTATCTCTGTAGATGTATCCTTTATCTCCCTTACAAAGATACTACCAAAGGTGTATGAGCTCCTCAAAGACGGAGAGTGTGCAGCAGTTCTTATCAAGCCGCAGTTTGAAGCAGGACGCAGCGATATAGGCAAGCGCGGCATCGTCAAGGACAGGAAGGTGCATATACGTGTGCTTTCCGAGACAGACAGCTTTGCCGTGTCGATAGGCTTTGTCACTGAGAAATATACGTATTCCCCCGTCCGCGGAGGAAGCGGAAATATAGAATATCTTGTCCTGCTGAGGAAGTCGGCAGGAGAGCAGAAAAAACATGATTTCAAGGAGCTTACCGATAGCTCCTTCAATAAACTATAAGGAGTGCGTTTATGAAGGCAGCGTTGTACCCTAATTTTCAGAAGCCCAATGCGCTCAGCTGTGCCCGCGAGGTATGCGATGTGCTTGACAGGTGCGGTATAGAGGTATCTGTCAGCGAGGTGTTCAGAAATGATTTTTCTGATAAGCATTTTGTTAAATTTGAAGATATCAGAGAAGCTGCAAAGACAGCGGATTATGTACTTGCCATAGGCGGTGACGGAACGATACTGCGCTGTGCTAAGCTTCTCATCGGAAGTGATACAAAGCTTCTGGGCATAAATACCGGAACTCTCGGATTTATGGCAGGACTTGAAGCCGACCAGCTTGACAAGCTCAGTCTGCTTACAACGGGTGAGTATGAGCTCTCACCGCGAATGACGCTTGATGTGGTATACCACAGTGATGACGGTGATAAAACAGCCACAGTCCTCAACGAAGTATCCGCAAGGTCGGGAAGCTTCAGGATATGTGAATTCGAGGTCTATTCCGAAAGCTATCTCGTTGGAAGATATCGTGCTGACGGAGTACTTTTCAGCACTCCCTCAGGCTCTACGGCATATGCCCTTTCGGCAGGCGGACCTGTAATAGAGCCCGATCTTGAATGTATCGAAATGACACTTATATGTCCTCACTCACTTTTTTCCCGTGCGACAATGTTCTCGCCCCAGAGAAAGCTTATTATGAAGGACGTTACTGTGCGTGATGACAGCATGGTCATCAATGTTGACGGTGAGCTGTTTGTAAGTCTCAGAAACGGCGACAGTATAGAGATATGCCGTGGAAAGAACAATATAAACTTTATAAATCTCATAGGAAATTCGTTCCATGAGTCACTTTGCAAAAAAATGTGCAAACCTATAAAGTAAGGAAAACGGTGGTATTATGAAGAACCGCAGACATGAAGCAATACTTGAGATAATAAACGAGCAGCCCGTAGCAACGCAGGAGCTTCTTATACAGCTTCTTGCACAGCGAGGTATAAAGACTACACAGGCAACACTGTCAAGAGATATCCAGCAGCTGTCACTTATAAAGCAGAGGGACGAGCACGGAGTATACCGTTATTCCGTACCTGCGGCAGCTGTTGCTGAAAGATCGCTGTTTGAAGAAGCCGTGATATCAGTGGATTACGCAATGAATACCATAGTACTGAAATGCCGTGCAGGCATGGCTCAGGGAACTTGTGCAGCCATAGACTCAGTGGAGCATCAGGGCGTAGTTGGTACTATTGCAGGTGATGATACCATATTCATACTTGTAAGAAGCGAAGCAGATGCGAAAAAGCTTTCCAAAAAGTTCCGCAGCGAGCTTTTCCCGAGGAGGTAAGCTCTGACAGATGTTAAAGGAGATTTATATACAAAATCTTGCTGTTATCAAGGAAGCAGTCATTCCACTCGACAGCAGGCTGAACATTTTTACAGGTGAAACGGGAGCAGGTAAATCCATACTTATAAACGGAATAAATGCTGTTCTCGGACAGAGATGCACAAAGGACATAGTACGTACAGGCTGCGAAAAAGCTGTAATTACCGCATTGTTCACAGATCTTTCCAATGAGGTCTGCGAAAAGCTTGACGAGCTCGGCATATCACACGATGATGAAGAGATAACTGTAACGCGAGAGATAAGCGCGGACGGCGGAAGCGTTTCAAGGATAAACCAGAGAACAGCTCCTGCTGCACTTCTCAAAGAGATAGGCTCAATGCTTATCAATATCCACGGACAGCATGATAACCAGATACTTCTTGACAGCGAGAAGCATTTGCAGATACTTGATGATTTCGGTGGAGATGATACACTTTTAAACGAATACAGAGTGACGTTCCGCGAATTGCAGCAGACTGCGAGAAAGCTTGGCGAGCTAAAAAAGCTTGAACAGACCCGTATCGAGCGCAGCAGAAAGCTCAACGAGATAATCGACGATATAGGCGAGCTTGAACTCCGTGACGGCGAAGATGACGAGCTTGAAAAGGAGTACGAGACTGCAAAGAATTCGGAAAAGACAATAATAGCCATAAAGAGTGCGGTAAACGCTCTGACAGGCGAGGAAGCAGCTTCTGATATGATAGTTTCCGCAGAGACTGAGATAGCAGGCTTTACCGATACAAACGAGACTCTGAACAGCCTTTACGAAAGACTTTCGGCAGCAGAGATCGAGCTTGCAGACATAGCTTCCGAGCTTGAAAGCCTTGCAGACAAGGTGGAGCTTGACGGACAGCGTCTGGAGTATCTCGGTACAAGGCTAAATTCCATAAATAAACTTAAGCGTAAGTACGCAACAGACTGCGAAGGACTTGTTAAACTCTACGATGATGCCTGCCGCGAAATAATGCAGCTTGAAAGCTCCGATACTGAGATAAAAGAGCTCATGTCAAAGCGAGAGGAGCTTCTTCACAAGGTAACGGAGCAGGCAAAGGCACTGTATGAATACCGCGAAAAAGTTGCAAAGCGTTTCACAGAGCGTGTTACGGCAGAGCTTGAATTCCTCAACATGGCAGGAGTAATAATTGCAGTCCGCCATGAAAAGGGCAAGCTCACAGTAAACGGTATGGACTCAGTGGAGTTTCTCATTTCCGCAAACAAGGGTGAAGAACCCAAGCCTATATCCAAGATAGCATCGGGCGGTGAGCTTTCGAGAATAATGCTTGCACTGAAAAGCGTTATTGCCGATAAGGACTCTATCCCCACTATGATATTTGACGAGATAGATACAGGGGTAAGCGGCAAGGCAGCGCAGAAAATCGGCATAAAGCTGAGAGAGATAGGTAAAGTCAGACAGGTAATATGCGTTACTCATCTGTCTCAGATAGCAGTAATGGCGGACAATCATCTGCTTATCGAAAAGCAGATAGTAGGCGACCGCACAGAGACTCATGTTATGCAGCTCGATATGGACGGCAGAGTGTCCGAGATTGCGCGAATAATGGGCGGTGATGATCCAAGCGCACTTATGCTTGACAACGCCCGCGCCGAAATACAAAAAGCATCTGAATTATAACGTGCTGTTTATATGAAGGTATATGTGCATTTATCGGGGCAAACCTTTCTGAGGAAAGGTTCTTCCTCAATAGTGTACATAGACTTTCCATATGTACAACACGAACAATGGAGGCACAGGTATTGAAGATATATTCCACGCGGCACGGACAGACCGCGTACAACAAGCAGGAGATAATTCTCGGAACTACAGATATCGACCTTGATGAAACAGGTGAAAAGCAGGCGCAGGAGCTTGCCGAGAAGATAAATGAGCTCGGAAATATCGACCTTATGATAGTATCGCCGATGAAACGTGCTATGAAAACTGCGAGGGCAGTTGCCGAAAAATGCGGCATAGATATGGTCATCGACGAGCGTCTCAGAGAATGGGATTATGGTGAATACGAAGGCAAGAGCCGATTTACGGAAGGCTTTGCCGAAAACAAAATAAACTTTGGGGTACGAATGGGAAAGAGCGGCGAATCACTTCTTCAGCTTTCCCACAGGGTCTATGCGGCACTTGACGATATTATAAGCAGGTACAGAGACAAGAACGTGCTTATAGTAAGTCATGGCGGAATATGCCGGGTAATAGAGACCTATTTCAATGATATGACAACAGATGAGTTTGCAAACTGGTTCACGGACAATTGCGGACTTATCGAATATAACGTAAACTGAGCGGAGTGATGTTATGAGAATTGGCGTAGATTATTATCCCGAACAATGGAACAGAGAGCTTTGGAAGATAGATGCAGACCTTATGGCAAAGACAGGCGTAAAGTTTGTCCGCATAGGCGAATTCGCATGGTCAAAGCTTGAACCGCGCGACGGCGAATTCTGCTTTGAATGGCTTGATGAAGCCATAAGTATTTTTGCCCGTCACTCTATCGGAGTAATAATGTGTACGCCAACAAGCTGTCCTCCCTTGTGGATGTATGAGACTTATCCCGACATTGCCCGTGTGGGAGCAGACGGAAACAGGATACAGACTGGCATAAGAGCACACAGATGTATAAATGCGCCCATGTTTCTGTATTATGCCAAGCGCATAACTGATCTGCTTGCAAAGAGATATGCCAATTCTCGTGCGATCGTTGCGTGGCAGATAGATAACGAGATAGAAGCATATCCCTGTACCTGTGAGGTATGCCGTGGACTTTTCAGGGACTGGCTCCTTGACAAGCATGACACCCTTGAAAATATAAACGCTGCATTCGGCAACACTGTTTGGAGCGGTGAATACAGTGATATATCGCAGATACAGCCGCCAAATGCATACCCCAAAGCATGGCAGAACCCTGCACTTTGTCTTGAATACAGCAGATTTTCATCTGACATGGCGATCAAGTTCATAAATGAAATGGCAATGATGATAAAGCGTGTAAATCCAAACGCCAAGGTGACCACTAACGTTTGGTTTAGTCAGAATACCCCTGATTTTTACAAGCTTTTCGACTTGCTGGACTTCGTATCCTATGACAATTATCCGCCCGTACTTATACCCGAGGAGGAAGGGGAGATATATTCACATTCCTTCCAACTTGATCTCATGCGCGGAGTCAAGCAGAGCAACTTCTGGGTAATGGAGCAGCTCAGCGGACCTACAGGCAGCTGGATGCCAATGAGCCCCACGCCTCGTCCCGGACAGATAAAGGGCTACGCTTTGCAGGCTATGGCACACGGAGCAGATACGGTCATGCATTTCCGCTGGAGAACAGCTAACACAGGCGCAGAGATGTACTGGCACGGACTTATCGACCACAGCAACGTTTTAGGACGCAGATTCAAGGAGTTCGCAGAACTTTGCCGTACTGCGGCAAAGCTCAGTGTCATAGAGACCACACAGATAGTATCAGAGATAGCTATACTTTATTCGCCTGATAATGACTGGGCATTCGGTATACAGCCCCAGACTGAGGGTTATGACTATCTTGAACAGCTGAAACTCCTTCACGCATCATTTACACGTTACGGAGCAAATGTGGATATAATCTCACCAAGCTCTGACTTGTCGAGGTATAAGGCAGTCATAGCTCCTGCAATGTACATCTACGAAAAAGAAGCTACAGAGAATATATACAGGTATGTTATCAAGGGTGGAACTGTTGTAATGACCAATCGAAGCGGCGTAAAGGATCAGAACAACAACTGTATCATGGAACCTCTGCCAACAGTTTACAGGGAGCTTATCGGTGCGGAAATAACTGAATACGATCCCATTGGACCACTTGAACAGACCATAGAGGACTTTTCGGGAAGCAGGTTCACCTGTACAGCATGGTGCGATATCATAGAGCTTACAACAGCCCGTGCATATGCCGAATATAAGGATACTTTCTATGACGGCACACCTGCTGTCACCATGAACCGTTATTGCAGCGGTGTAGCATACTACATCGGAACATTATGTGATTACAAGTTCTATGACAGCTTTGCAGCCAACATAATGAAACAGACAGGCATACCGCGATTAATGGAGCTTCCGCGCGGAGTAGAAGTAACTACTCGCACCAACGGAACAGATGATTATATATTCTTCTTCAACAATACAGAAAAGGAAGTGCATATAACACTTCCCAAGGCAATGTACAGTATTATCGACGGCGGAGACAGAGAGAAGCTTTGTCTGAAGCCCTTTGATATGGATATAGTAAGGAAGTAAGCGCAGATGAGGATAGTATTACAGCGAGTTACCAGAGCAAGCGTAACAGTAAACGGTGAAGTTATCGGAAAGATAGATACGGGATTTCTTCTCCTTTTCGGAGTAGGTCACGAAGATACTGAGGAGGATTGCCGCAGACTTGGCGATAAGATATGCGGACTTAGGATATTCTCAGATGAAAACGACAAGATAAACCTTGACCTTGAAAACGTAGGCGGTAAGCTTCTGGTAGTTCCTCAGTTTACTCTATATGCCGACTGCCGAAAGGGAAACAGACCGAATTTCATACAGGCTGCCAATCCCGAAAAAGCCAATGCGCTGTATGAATACTTTGTGGAGTATCTCCGCAGTAAGGGCAAGCACGTAGAAACAGGTTCATTCGGAGCTGACATGAAAGTCGAGCTTCTCAATGACGGACCTTTTACGGTTATACTTGAATAACGAGAAAAACTTTAAACGATAAACTTATTTGATTTTATTTAGGAGTGATTATATGAAAAAGAGAGTGCGGATAAGTGCGGTTTCATTGCTGATGACTTTTATGACTGCATTGCCTGTAAGCTATATGACAGCATATTCAGCCGACCCCCCTTATACATATTTTTCTGCGGGTAAAGATGATGAGGGGGAAGTAATTGTTCCTGATTTTATATTTGATAAGCCTGTGACCAGTGCGAACTTTGAAGATAATGACAAAATAACAACAGTATATCTGCATGATAAAATTGAGCATATGTGGGTAGATAATTGTCCGTCCATCAAAGCTTTTTATGTTGATGAGAATAATCCGTATCTTTGCTCTGTAGACGGAGTGCTGTATGATAAGGACAAAACAAAGCTTATCTGTTACCCGTCTGCAAAAGAGGGAGAAAGTTATGAAATTGCCGATTCTGTATGGCGTATAGAAAAGAAAGCTTTCTGCGGAGCTAGAAATCTCAGATCAGTAGAACTGCCAGACAAACTGTCAATGATAGATAAATATGCTTTTGCTGATACAAAGATATCTGCATTTGATCTTCCTGAGTCTCTTGGTATTGTGGAATATGGAGCTTTTTTCGGAAATGATGAACTTGAATCAATAATCATACCTGAGAGCGTACAGATCATATACAGTGCATTTGAAGGATGCAGTTCGCTGAAAAACATAGTTTTGATGCGCAAAGATGTCTCGGAATATGTTGACGACACTTCATGGGGAGGCGGAGGGCGTGATTGCTACAGAAACCTTCTCGTTAACGGAAGTGATATCACAGTATATGTACCTGACGAGTCATATGAAATGTACCAGAAATACAACTGGGACGAAAACAACAGACTAAGCACGTTCAGTGATATGTACGGTGACGTTAATTGTGACGGTGAATTCAACATATCTGATCTTGTCTTATTCAGAAAGTGGCTGCTCAATGCTGATGAAAACAAGCTGGGGAACTGGAAAGCAGCCGATTTCTCAGATGATAACAAGCTTGATATATTTGATATGATAGCAATGAGAAAAAAACTGATAGATATCAGTAAATAATGATATGATAAAAGCTGCCTGGTTTAATACAGGCAGCTTTTTCACATATACAGTACTTGACAATAAAATGATAATATGATATAATGTAAAAAAATCTAAAAAGAGGTGTCAGGATGAAAAAATGATCTGCTTTTGAACACATGAATAGTTATGCGGCAGTGTGGCGAAGGTCGTACTGTCTTATCATGTTGCCAAAAGTGGATTATGTTCTCATAACCTCTTTTTTTGCGTATATATATATCACATTATAGGTGTATTGTGATGTCTATTTCCTCCGACCATGAGGTTATAAGTATGTAATGGAACTGTTTGGCAGCAAATGGTTCTGTTTTTTCATACAGGACCGTGGAAGGAGGAATTTTTATGTCACAGATAAGAGTTAATGATCTTACATTTTATTATGAGGGAAGCTTCGATAATATATTCGAGAATGTATCCTTTTCCATTGATACTAACTGGAAACTTGGCTTCATAGGCAGAAACGGAAAGGGAAAAACTACGTTCCTTGATCTTCTTCTCGGTAAATATCAGTACAGCGGAAATATTACCGCTTCTGTAAGATTTGAGTATTTTCCGTATCATATCAGTGAAAGTCAGAAGAAAATGACAGGCTCTGAGCTTATATACGAACTCAGGAATGAGTGCGAAGAATGGCGTGTTATATGCGAGCTTGAAAAGCTTGGTGAATCTGCGGATATACTTTACAGGAGCTTTGGTACGCTCAGTCTTGGCGAACAGACAAAGGTTCTGCTTGCGGTGCTATTCTCGGGCGAGAATGAGTTTCTGCTGATAGATGAGCCAACAAATCATCTCGATTTTGAAGCCCGAGAAAAAGTAAAGGAATACCTGTCGGGCAAGAAAGGTTTTATACTTGTATCGCACGACCGTGACCTTTTGGACGCTTGTATCGACCATGTACTGGTGCTTAACCGTAAGAGCATAGAGGTGCAGAGCGGCAATTTCTCGGTATGGTGGGAGAACAAGCAGCGCAGGGACAGCTTTGCAATGGCTGAAAACGAGAAACACAAAAAGGAGATACGCAAGCTTAGGCAGGCTGCTAAAAAAACTTCCGATTGGGCTGATAAAAACGAGCGCACAAAGATAGGTTTTGATCCTATAAAGGAAAATGACCGTTGTATCTCTACAAGATCATTTATCGGTGCCAAGACTAAGAAAATGCAGAGCAGAGTCAAGAACATAGAAAAGCGTATCGACCGTCAGATTGAAGAAAAGGAAGGACTTCTCAGTGATATCGAAAGAATGAAGCAGCTCAAGCTTGAAAAGCTTACACATTACAGGAAAAATCTCATAAGCTTTGCGGATTACAGTCTCAGATACGATAATTCAGAGACAGCAGTCCTTGACGGTATAAGCCTTAATATATGCGGCGGTGAGCGTGTAGCACTTCATGGCAGCAACGGCTGCGGAAAATCAACGCTGATAAAAGTTATTCTTAATAAAGCAGGATATAATGTCCCTATTGGCAATATACACGAAAGCGGTGTATGTGATATCGCTTCCGGACTTGTAATATCCTATATAGACCAGAATACGAGCGGACTTTGCGGCAGTATCGAAAAATACTGCGAGGAACACAGTTTTGACAGGAGTATGTTCAGTACAATACTCCGTGATCTTGATCTTGACCGTGTTCAGCTCTCAAAGGATATCTCGGAATATTCCGAGGGACAGAAAAAGAAAGTACTTATTGCGGCAAGTTTGCTCACACCTGCACATATTTATATATGGGACGAGCCCTTGAATTATATCGACGTCTTTTCACGAATGCAGCTTGAAAAACTGCTTCTGGAATATGAGCCTACAATGCTTTTTGTTGAGCACGATGCAACATTCCGTGAAAAAATTGCAACACGTACAATAGAGCTATAAAAAATAAAACCGCAGTTTTAACCGTGGTACTGATGTAGAGGCTTTTATAACTATTATTGAGGGAGACCCTTTTGAAAAAGGGGCCCTCTGACGGAGGCGTGCCCCTTTGTCACTGCGTGACATCTCCCCGCACTGCGGGGAGTCACCCTCAAACTCTCTCCCTAAAACTTCTGTTTTTATTTTTTTCCATATAGAGCGCGTGTGAATAATAAAAAAGACCTGTAAAAAACAGGTCGCGCTCTATATAGAAAAAAATCAGATAAAAGTCTTTGGAAAAGGGTTCGGGGAAGAACCTTTCCTCAGAAAGGTTTTCCCCGAGTAATAACTATAAACTTCTATATGAGCATCGTAGTTAAAACCTGCGGTTTGCTTTTACATCTGTGCATTGAAGAGAGCAGCAAGCTCATAAACAACGTCGTCGTTATCAGCGTCTATATATACGGCTTCATTTATTGAAGAAAGATCCTTCAGGGATTCGATATCCTCATTGTAGCCGATAGTATAGATCGGTATACCATAGTAATCAACGATATCTGCTGCTGTTTTGTAATCATATCCCTCGTTGCACTGTCCGTCGCTGAGAAGGAATATCATAGCCTTTGCATCAGGAACTGTCTGCTTGTACTGATTTATAAGGTCAACGCCTACAAGGAGAGCATCATATGTTGCGGTATTTCCGCCTGTTCTCATTCTTTCAACAGCACCTGCAAAGTAGGACTGCTGTTCAAGAGTGAACTGTGAAATAGGAAGCTCCAATGAAACGTTGTCGCTGTAGGAAAGAAGTCCGACATAGTTGTCAGGTTTTATATTCTTTGAAGCCTGAAGAAGTGATTCTTTAAGTCTTGCAAGAGGGTCGCCGCCCATACTGCCTGAAACATCGGCAATAAAGAGAGCAACTGTAGGTGTGCCTGAGTCCTTTTCTTCCTTCCAGAGACGCTGTGCGCTGATTATATCAGAACCGTTGAGCTTTGAAGTGTTGTAGCTGAATGAATTATCGGGATCAAATCCATACTCTTTTGCATGAGCCTGAGGACCGTCGCTGAGAGCATAGTTAAGGAAAGCAGAAAGTGTTTGCTGCTGATCAGGTGTAAGCTCACCAACGCTGTAAAGAGGGTTGCTGTGCTTGTAGCCGAATGGTACGAAATCATAGCCGCCCTTTAATACAGGACTGTTGGTATATGCCTGATATTCAACAACGCCTGCCTGGAGAGTTCCGCTCTGCATAGCGTTTACCATTTGGTCTGTGGTATAGCATACAAATGGGATACCCTTCTGGAGCTGCTGGAACTTTTCAATAGCTGCACTGCTGAGCATATCACTGCCGTCAAAGTGCTGGAGAGCATTTACGAGGAAGTTAAGGCCTGTTGCAGATGTATAAGGATAAGTATATCCCATCTGTAATTCGCCTGATACAACGGCATCTACGATAGTCTCAAAGGATACATTGCCGTACTTTGATTTGAGAGTTGATGCAGCTGTACGTGATATTGCAATTCCTGCTACGTTAGAAACAAGTGACTCAGCTTCAAGTTTGAGCTTTGCACCGTTTTCGACAGCAAGCTCACCGAAGAGCTCGTTTGAAGGTGTATAAGCCTGTGGAATGTATACATTATTTGTAATGTAATCGCAGGAAGCACCTGAAGCGATACTTCTGACGCTTACTGACATGGATTTGCCGTTTGAGAGGCGGTTGCCCTGTTTGTTGAACTCTTCAGCAACCTCGTTGAGCCAGCCGTTGTTGTTCTTGCCTGCTTTTTCAGATGTTGAGAAGATCTCTATGTCAACATCGCCTGTACCCTCTACTGTAAGGGGATATTTTGTATTGATGTTAGGCAGGTTAGCTGCACTTTTGTCTGAGTAATCAACAGTGCCCTTTACCTTTTCTGCATTTGTTACTTTAATGCTTTTAAGGCAGTCTTCAAGTGTCTGAGTAACATTCTTCTGCGTAACAGGTGCCTTTTTTCCTTCTTTCTTTGAAGAGTTGCTGTTGATAACTACAATTATGAGTATCATAGTTACCAGTGCGCCTATAACAGCGATTATAACGGGTGATTTACTTTTGTTCATTATATATCCTCACTTTCCATTTCCTTTTTATAATCATGTATTGATTCGATTATAAGACTTAAAGATTTTATCTCTGTATTCTTACGTTCACTGTCGGTGAGCTGTGAAACTTCAATAAGTAAGTTGGTGTAATCATTAAGTATCTTTTCGTTTCTGCCTGTAAGCATTTTAAGGTAATCCTTGTGCATAGTCAATTCACCGTTGCGTGAAGCGGACTGTATTATAGCAGTTCTTTTCATAAAAAGAAGCATATTGCTGAGCATTACCGACTGTATGTCCTGATTTACAAGCTCATAGACTCCTGCACCGTCGCTTATTGCGTTAAGTGTGACGGATTTTTTCTGGAAAACTTCCCACTGGTCTATAAGTCTTGCAGCTTCCTGTCTGCACGGTGCATAATCCTTCAAATCTTTCATGACTGCAAGATAATCCTCAGGCTGACTAAGTGACTCAAAGGTATGCTCGTCTATTATATATGCACGCTGAAAAGCCTTTCTTCCAAGGCTTGCGATCTTTATGAAATAATAATTTCCCCATGACAGAAGCGCAACTGTTGCAATTATAGCTATTATTGATAATAACGCGGAATCGAGCAGATCCGTACATCCGAACAATAATACTGACATGATAGCAACGGTCACATTGAAAATGATCTGTCCGAAATATTTTTTCAATACAATCCCCCCATCATTAAGATTGGTAAAAATACGTTTTATATATTATATATCATAATTGGCAAAATGTCAATTATCACTGTATTTGTTTAGATCCTGCCAAGTGATATATTATTCCGCAGCAATTATGATCCTATGATGTTTTATATATGGTTCATTGTCGTAACGCATCATGCAGACAATTATCTGTTTTTTTTATGGTCACTTTCTGAATGAGTTCGTGTGAACTTATTTACTTGCCGATCAAGCCTGTATTTGGATAAGATAAATACGTTCGAGAGAACATAAAATGAAGTCAACTGTGTTGATACAAAATAGACTTAATGTATAAGTTTGCACACGATACACAAATAGTATAATATAAAAGATATATCACAGACAATAAAAAGCCGACAGTTTTATCTTGTCGGCTTTAATGTTATTTGATCACCACGTTATAGCTGAATGACTGTGGATATAGAATTCTTCCTGACTTGGTTGCCAGCCCTTTTCCTTTGGCGGGAACAGCTTGTCAAATTCCTCTACAGCCTTTTCGTCATCGCACGGCTTGTCCACCTCGCTTGGGTGATAGAACCATTTCCGTCCGTCGAGAGCATCTTCCTTCAACACCTTTACCAGCAGAGCGGCAGGGAATATATCACCTTCAAAGCACACATTGTACTTCTTGCAGCTTTTATAACCTCTTGCAACATAGTTGTCGGGATTACCGAAGTTTATGACAGTGTCATAGCCCATTTCTTCTGCAATTTTGAATGTATGCTCAAGAAGAGCCTTTCCAAAGCCCATTCGCTGATACTCAGGGAGTACACACAACGGTCCCATAGTTACCACAGGCTTTACATTGCCCTGTTCATCTGTGAGAGTTGCTTTGCAGTACATAACATTTGCAATGATCTTGCCGTCAAACTCGATAACATAGTCAAGCTCGGGGATAAAGTCTGCATGATCTCTCATAATATGTATGAAGTAATGCTCATGGCAGCCGGGCTTGCTCATGTTCCAGAATGCTTCGCGTGCGAGATTTTCGGTTTCGCGGTAGTCGTTATTTGTTTCCTTACGAATGATGTAGTCATGTTTATTCATTATTTTTTCCTCCTGAATTAGCTGACAAGACACGGGAGGTTTGTGTGAGATAGTATTCGCAAACCACCCGTTTACGCTGCTATCTCAGTTCTGTTATTATTTTTCAAACAACTTCTCCTTAAAATAAATTTTGAAATACACTATTTTGTATTTCTGAGTACATTATACAATGCATTTTAGGCGTTGTCAATACTTTTATCTGAATTTATTACAGTAATACCTGCCTTTGTATTCGTACACGGTGCATTTTTTGCTGACAAGTTCGTAGTAATTGTTGAACATATATCTTTCCGTCTTTATGATACGCCCGTCATTGTATTATGTGAACGGAGCCTTTCGCTGTTTTTTCATATCATCGCAGTGTTTCCATAAGTTCGGGAAGATCGCTGAATTTTGCAAGTTCGGGAACAGTCTGTTTTATCTTACCGAAGCCGTAGGCGGCATGGATAAAGTCAATGCCTGCCTGCATAGTAGCATCATAGTCTCCCTGTATATCGCCAACATACCAAGCCTTGTCAAGCTTGTTCCGCTTTACAACGAGAGCGATATTGTCACCCTTGCCTTTGAGATTATTGCCGTAACATTCGATATCGTCAAAGTATTTCCCAAAGTCGTAGTGCTCAAGGAATGTTTCGATATATCCTTTCTGACAGTTGCTTACGATATAGAGATGAAACTTTTCTCTAAGGCGGATAAAAGTCTTTTCAAGCTGTGGATAAAGCACTCCGCCGTGTTTCAGCAAGTAGTCGTTTTCGTAATTGCAGCACTGTTCAAGAAGCTCCATGCGTTCTTTCTGAGAAAGTGAACTGAAAAGCTTGTCTGCGATCCTGTCCATAGTAAGTCCCATTACACCCATAACGTCTTCCTGAGTTATATCTGGAAGATCGTATTCGGACTTGCGTACTATCTCTGTCCATGAAGCAGCAACATTTGCCGAGGAGTCCCAGAGAGTACCGTCCATATCAAAAATTATGCCTTTTTTCATTTTCCTTCCACCATTCTGCTGTATATTTCATCGAACTGAACCCGATCAAGTTTGATATCATCAAGTATTGTTATCCTGCCTGTTCTGACAGTGCGAGCCTTATCCCACATATCCGCGAACATATCCTCGGTTATGCCGTAGGACTTTGGATTGATGTCAAGCTTGTATGTCCTGAAAAAGTCAAGAAGTCCCTGTGGAGTCTGTCCCTGGAATATGCAGGCAGGTATACTTCCGAGAGCTACTGCAAGTCCGTGGGATATTTTTACATCGGGGTAGTATTCTTCAATAGCATGGGCGAAAAGGTGTTCGCTGCCGCTGCACGGACGTGAAGAACCTGCTATCTCCATAGCAAGTCCGCCCATAACAAGTGCTCTTGAAAGGATACGGATAAATACACGGTTTTTCATGTCTTTTTCGTCACAGTGGTAAACCGAATCATAACTCATTCGGCTGAGGGCGTACGCGAAGTCGTCAACGCGGGAATTGGTCTTTGACGCAGAGAGCTTCCAGTCAAAAAGTGCAGTGTGTTTTGCAATAGTATCACCGATGCCCGATAAGGTCTGTCCCTCGGGAGCGTTGATTATCATATTTGTATCAACTATTATTGCAGTAGGTATCTTACAGGTCAGTGTCTTTCGAGCCTTACCGTAAGTTTCAAGAACAGAAAATGGAGATGCAAGAGAGTCGTTGCTGAGAGATGTAGGCATACATATATATACAGCCTTGCTGATATGAGCTGCATATTTGGCTGTATCAAGCACTCTTCCGCCGCCTATGCCGATTATGACCTTAACATCTTCAACGCATACCTTTTTGGCAATAGAAACAGCCTCGTCGAAGCTCGCGCTCTTCATTGCAACTATTTCTGCGTTGCCGAAATCACTGCTTATATCTGTTATTTTGTCCTTATAGATGCCAATGAGGAATTCCTCGGAAATGATGATAGTTTTCTGACCGATTATATCGGGAATGTATCTCTTTACTATCTCGTCCGAGTGGAAGAATGCGTCCTCTTCAACTGCAAGACAAATTGGAAGATTGAATCTTGTATGCTGGTTCATATGATTACCCCCTAAAATAATGCTATGACTATTTTACCACATTTAATAAAAATATGCAATAACGGCAATGAAAAAGGTAATGTGAATATAAAAATCAAAAAAATTTTTAAAAACCCCTTGACAAGATAATATATATATGATAATATCATAATAGAAGAAACAAGAGCATCACCCGAAGAACGTACCGTTAAGCTATATGCGAAAGGTGTAAAATCGAGCAAACTTAAAAAATTATACTTGACCTTGCATAAAAGCTGCGGTATAATTGAGGTATATTACTTTTATCATAGGAGGATATGAGGTTATGAAAAAGTTTTTGATCGTTGTTGATATGCAGAAGGACTTTATCGACGGAGCACTTGGCTCAAAAGAGGCTTGCGCTATAGTACCTGCTGCTGTAAAAAAGATCGCTGATTTCGACGGCGAGATCTTTGCAACATATGATACTCATTTTGATGATTATATGGACACAGCAGAGGGCAAAAAGCTTCCTGTACCTCACTGTATAAAGGGGACTGAGGGCTGGCAGCTGAACAGAGAGATATCTGCTGCACTTAAAGGAAAAAAGTATACTCCTGTTGAAAAGTATACATTCGGTTCTGTAAAGCTCCCCGAGCTTATAAAAAAGGCAGCAGGCAGCGAAGAATTCAGCATTGAACTTATCGGACTTTGTACGGATATATGCGTTGTGAGCAATGCACTGTTGTTAAAGGCAAGCTTCCCCGAAGCTCCAATTGCAGTAGATGAAAAGTGCTGTGCAGGCGTAACTCCCGAAAAGCATGGTGCTGCAATAGAGACAATGAAAAGCTGTCAGATAGATATTCTTTGATATAGAAAGGAGAAAGCTATGAAACTCGAATCTATCGTTATTTCACTTCTTGATACAGACCTGTATAAATTCAATATGGATCAGGTCATCTTCCACAAGCACACCGATCTTTGCGGACAGTATTTCTTCAAATGCAGAAATAAGGACGTTGTGTTTACTCCCGAAATGGTTCAGGAGATAAACGAGCAGATTGACCACCTTTGCTCACTTACTTTCAAAAAGGAAGAGCTTGATTATCTTCGTTCAATACGTTTCATAAAAAATGACTATGTTGAATTCCTCAGGCTCTGGAGACCTATCCGTGATTACGTTACAGCTGAACTGAAAGACGGTGAGCTTGTTATCGAAGTTAACGGACCTCTTTTCTCGGCTATGCAGTTCGAGATATATCTCCTTGAAATTGTAAATGAGGTATACTTCCGTATGAAGTATGACTACGAGAAGCTGAAAAAGTCGGCTGAGGAGCGTCTTGACGCTAAGATAAAGGCTATGAACGATGGAACTTATACATTCAAGTTCGCTGAATTCGGCTGCCGTAGGAGACTTTCACGTGAGTGGGAGGATGTTGTTGTAAAGAGATTTGTTACAGAGACTAAAAACTGCGTAGGTACTTCAAATGTTTACCTTGCAATGAAGTATAATGTAACACCTATCGGTACTTATGCACATGAATTCGTGCAGATGTATCAGGGAATAGACTCTATCCCTCTTGCTTATACCAACCATTATGCTATGAAGGATTGGTATGACGAGTACGACGGCGATAACGGTACTGCACTTACGGATACGGTTACAACAGACCTGTTTCTGCTTGATTTCAACCGTTCCATGGTCAATAACTATACAGGTGTCCGCCATGACAGCGGTGATCCCTATGAGTGGGGAGAAAAGATGATCGCTCACTATAAAAAGTACGGCGTTGACCCGAAAACTAAGCTCCTTCTTTTCAGCGACAGCCTTGACTTTGACAGAGCTCAGAAGCTGCATGACTATTTCTGCGACAAGACAAAGGTATCTTTTGGTATAGGCACGTTCTGCTCAAATGATACTGAGGAAAAGGCTTTAAATATCGTTATAAAGCTCCAGTATGTAAACGGCAGACCTGTTGCAAAGCTTTCTGACGATATCGGCAAGGCAATGTGCAGAGATGAAGAGTATCTCGGCTATCTGAAACGTTCTGTTGATTTCAGAATTAAAAGAGAAGCAACAGTAAAATAATAAAGATTTTTTCAGCCATAGTATTTCCGAGTTGTTATCGGTTATACTATGGCATTTTTTATTGATTGATAACGTTAATTCAGCACCGTATGACTTGCTATTTTATTATTACTATGATATAATATTCGTAACGGAATACTAATTATTACTTATTGGAGAGATCAATGTTTACAGGAAAATACAAAATGGCGGATAAGCTCATTGAAGTGAATTCAATATATGAAAAAGTTCACGAATACTGCAAGGATTATCTCACAGACGAGCCTGCTGATCTTTCAGTGAAGATAACTGCTGAGGATATAATTTATGAAAAGCAGAAGTCGGACTCTGAATTTGCATATGAAGGAAAAGATATCCCTGATTTTTCGGACGATCTTCTTGAAGAGACCGCGGTATACCGTAAGATAGCAGAGTATATGCCGAGCTATGATACATTTGTGTTTCATGGCTCTGTAATAGCAGTTGACGGACAGGGATTTCTTTTTACGGCAAAGTCAGGCACAGGCAAGTCCACGCATACCAGGCTTTGGCGCGAGTATCTCGGTGACAGGGCGGTAATGGTCAATGACGACAAACCTATGCTGAAAATAACAGACAGCGGAGTTATCGCTTACGGTACTCCATATAACGGTAAGCACAGGCTTGGCTGCAATATGTCAGTGCCGCTTAAAGCTATATGTATACTTACACGCGGTGAAAAAAACAGTATCGTGCCTATCGGTAAAACAGAGGCTTATTCAATGCTTTTACAGCAGGTATATCGTCCGCAGGATCCTTTACAAATGGCTAAAACGCTTAAACTTGTGGACAAAATGGCGGCAGGTATCGAACTTTACAGGCTCGCCTGCAATATGGATATGGAAGCGGCGGAAGTCGCATATAACGGAATGAAAGGTTGATTTTATGAAAATTAACAGCGGTTTTTTAACACATGATGACGGAGATCAGAAGCTTCTCGTTTCTACAGGAGCAAGCAAGTTTTCGGGACTTGTCCGCAGCAATGAAACAGCAGGTTTTATAATAAGCTGCCTCGAAAATGATACTACCGAGGCTGAAATAGTTGCAAAAATGCAGGAGAAGTATGACGCTCCAAAGGAAGCTCTGGAACGTGATGTGAAGAAGATCATAGATCAGCTCAGAAAAATCGGGGCTATAGATGATTAAGACAACGTATGAAGACTACCTTGAACAGAACGGTGAAATGACTTACAGTAATGTCGGCGTAAGTATGATGCCCCTTCTTAAACAAGGGCGCGACCTTTTTACTGTAAAGAAAAAGGACGAAGAACGCTGCAAAAAATATGATGTTGTATTATATCGGCGACCACCTGACAGTTATGTTCTGCACCGAATCATAAAGGTGTGTGACAAAGATTATGTTATTCTTGGCGATAACTGTATCAACAAGGAATACGGCATTAAAGATGAAGATATTATCGGAGTAATGACATCTTTTGTCCACAACGGCAGAAAACATTCGATCGACGAGTTCAGTTATCGCCTTTACAGCCATATTTGGGTTGATCTTGCAGCTGTGAGGATCTTTTTTATGCGTGTTAAACTGAAGTTGAAAAGGCTGATAAAGCGATGAAGAACAATGCGGTAAAATGGCTGTATTCAGTTACAGGACGAAAAAAATGGAACATATTGTGGCTGATAATAGTGCAGGCACTTCACGGTGCAAGCGGAGTTCTTTACGCGCTTTTGCTTAGAAATATTGTTGATAACGCAGTTGACGGCGACAGGAGCAGTTTCAGGCTGAATGTTATGTTTATAATTCTCCTTGTACTTGCACAAGTGGCAATGAGGGCTGTAATTCGTTGGCTTGAAGAGCTTTCCCGTGCTTCGCTCGAAAACCTTTTCAAGCAGAGACTGCTCAACAATATCCTTACCAAAGACTTCGGAACTGTCAGTGCGGTACATTCGGGCGAGTGGCTGAACCGCCTTACAAATGATACAGTAGTTGTGGCTCAGAACAGTGTGGAGATACTGCCTGGGCTTGCAGGTATGGTCGTGAAAATGGTCAGCGCAATGACGATGATGATAGTGCTTGATTATCGTTTCGCGCTTATACTTCTGCCTGTCGGAGTTGTCCTGTTTTTTGCTACATACGGTTTCCGCAAGGTGCTGAAAAGACTCCATAAGAACATACAGGAGCGCGACGGAAAGCTCCGTGTATATTTGCAGGAACGACTCGGCAGTATGATGATGATACGTTCATTTACTGCGGAAGAACAGACCGAAAATGATGCACTCGAAAAAATGCTTGACCATAAGAAGTCACGCATGAAGCGCACTCGCTTTTCAAATTTCTGCAATATCGGATTTCATGCAGGTATGCAGGGAATGTATGTGGGAGGAGTTATCTACTGCGGCTACGGTATCCTCACAGGAGCTATAAGCTACGGTACATTGACAGCTATCACACAGCTCATTTCACAGATACAGTCTCCGTTTGCAAATATTACAGGCTATCTGCCCAAGTTTTACGCTATGACGGCAAGTGCCGAACGTCTCATGGAGATAGAAGCATTTGAGAATGACACCGATGTTCAGCCTATGGACATTGACGAAACTCTTGGTTATTACCGCAATGACTTCTTGGCGATGGGACTTGAAAACGCTGAGTTTGCTTACTATCCGTCAGGTGACAGTGTCCGTGAACTCAGCAAGGATACTATGCCTGCAGTGCTGAAAGATATCAGTGTGGAGATAAAAAAAGGACAGTATGTTGCTTTTACAGGTCACAGCGGCTGCGGCAAAAGTACCGTGCTCAAACTGCTTATGTGCATATATAAGCTTGACGGCGGCAGACGCTACATAACCGATAAAAGCGGCAATACCGAAGAGCTTTCGGCGAAGTTCCACAGGTTATTTGCATATGTTCCGCAGGGCAATCAGCTTATGAGCGGAACTATCCGTGATGTGGTCTGCTTTGCGGATAAAAGTAATATGAGCGATGATGAGCGCATCAGCAATGTGCTGAAAATAGCCTGTGCTGACGAGTTCGTAAGTGAGCTTGATGACGGCGTGGATACACTTCTCGGCGAGCGCGGAACAGGTCTTTCAGAGGGACAGATGCAGCGTATAGCCATTGCAAGGGCTATATACTCGAAATGTCCTATAATGCTTCTGGACGAAGCAACAAGTGCTCTCGATGAAGCTACTGAACGCAAAGTTCTTGAAAATCTCAGGAATATGACAGATAAGACCGTGGTCATCGTGACTCATAGACCTGCTGCTTTGGATATTTGCGACAGGATACTGAAATTTACCGAAAAGGGCGTGATAGAAAATGGAGAAGAGTGAATTCCGCAGCAATGCTGAGGATATGATATATCTTACTGTTTGTTCTATAAACGGTGTAACTCCTGACCGTGAGCGAATAGATGCTCTTGATCTGCCAAAGCTTTTTGAGGTTTGTCAGACTCATATCCTTACAGCCTGCGTGGCTTATGCACTGGAATCAGCAGGCATTAAAGACAATGACTTCACACAGGCTAAGGAAAAATCTATCCGTAAGAATATACTCCTTGATTCCGAACGCGCAAAGATACTAAAGCGTCTTGAAGCGGAAAAAATATGGTATATGCCTTTGAAAGGTGCTATATTCAAGGATTGGTACCCTAAGCTCGGTATGCGTCAGATGTCGGATAATGATATACTATGTGACGGCACTAAACGAGCATATATAAAGGAAGTTATGCTTGATATGAGCTTTACCTGCGATCATTTCGGGCAGGATAATGATGATGCTTATTTCAAGCCGCCTGTGTGTAATTTTGAGATGCACAACGAACTGTTCACGGGAGCTCATGTAGGAAAGCTTCATGGTTATTATGAAGATGTGAAGAAAAGGCTCATCAAGGACGAGAAAAACGAATACGGTTATCACTTCCGTGACGAGGATTTTTACATATACTTCATAGCTCATGAATACAAGCATTTTGCAAGTGACGGAACAGGTGTGCGTTCTCTTGTGGATACATATATTTTCATGCGCAGATTTAAGGACTCGCTTGATAAGGATTATATCAATGCAGAGCTAAAAAAGCTGGATATTGTTGATTTTGAAAAGACTAACCGTGAGCTTGCAGTTAAAATTTTCTCGAATGAGCCGCTTACAAGTGAGGAAAAAGAGCTTCTTGATTACTACATTATGTCAGGAACTTATGGTGTGCGTGAAAACCGAGTTAAAAACGATCTCAAATACCGCGCCAAAGGCTCAAAATTAGGATATCTGCGATATCGTTTGTTCCCGTCTTTGGAATACCTTGAAGTATCTGTACCGTGGGTGAAAAAGAGCAAGCTGCTTATCCCTGCTGCGTACATATACCGTTTATTCCGCGGACCTGCTGCAAGCAAAAAGAGAATATCCGATCAGATAAAACAAATTCGCAAAGAATAAATCAACAGCACAAAACGTCCCTGATAATCAGGGGCGTTTTTCTTATGTTTAAATGGGGGAAATGTCGGATGGAAGGTGATTAACAGTTTGTTAATTATACTCACTATGCATTGACGAAGATATAATGTAATGGTATAATATTACTATAATAATCGCTGTAACGTAAAAACTAATGTATATTATGTTGAATAATGCCGTATAAGGAGGCAAATGATGGAATACTATGCTCACACTACAGATGACAGGAAGCAGACTGTTCGGGAACATCTTGAAAATGTTGCGGAAGCGGCTCGTGATAATTCTGTTGAACTTACAAAGGATATAGCGTATTTTATCGGACTTGCCCATGATATAGGCAAGTTTGCATTGACATTCCAGCGCAGACTAAACGGCAGCAATGAGCGTTTTGAACATTCGTCATGCGGTGCGATAGAGGCAGGGAAGCTGAATACTAATATCTCAGCAGAAAACCGTTTATTTTTGCTGTATATGATACAATATTGCATTGCAGGACATCATACTGGACTTCCTGACGGCGGTACAGATATTGATCTTGCTGATGCCGATACTACTCTTCACAGTCGTTTGAAACGTGAAAAAAATTATGTTGGTGATGCGGATTATAGTGCGTACCGTCAGCAGATAGATCTGGTTTTTCCTGAGGCGATACGTTTTGCTGATGAACTTAAAAAAGTAAACGGCAAAACTGAATTGTTCGAAAAGTACGCATTTTTTACTCGGTATCTGTTTTCATGCCTTGCAGATGCGGATTTTATAGATACTGAGCATTTTTGTTCGCCTGAGATAGAACGTGGATGTGATGCGGATTTTTCAGAAGCTGAAAAAACTGTTGATGAGTGCCTTTCAGGTTTTGTACACGATACGCCTTTGAAGCTTGCAAGGAGCAGGTTACAGGAACAGGCTGTGAGCCGCAGTTCAAATGACAGTGCGGTAAGTATACTCAATATGCCTACAGGAAGCGGAAAAACTCTTTGCAGTATAAAGATAGCGTTGAAAAAGCTGCGTGAGCATGGAAAAAAGCGAATTATTTACGTCATTCCTTATACGAGCATAATTGAACAGACGGCTGAGACTTTTGAGAAGCTGTTCGGAGAATATGCTGATATTTTACAGCATCATTCAAATTATTGCTTTGAGGATATTGGTGAAAACGATCTCACAGCCGATAAGCTGAAACGTTCAGCTGAAAACTGGGACGCTCCTATAATTATTACAACTTGTGTTCAGTTTTTTCAGTCGCTGTATCATTACAGGAGTTCAGGACTGAGAAAGCTGCATAACTATGCTGACAGTATCATCATATTTGACGAGGTGCATATGCTGCCCGTTGAAATGCTTCAGCCTTGTCTGAGAGGAATAGGTTTCGTGACAAAGTACTTAAACAGCGAAGCAGTGTTCCTGTCGGCAACAATGCCTGATTACATGCCGCTTTTTGAGAAGTTTTCCATAAATGTTCCTCTTTGTGAGCTTATATGCGACAGAAGTGATTTCTCATATTTCAGCAAGTGCAGGTATATTGATCTCGGTAAAACAACAATTGAAAGCATTGCTGAACGTGCTATGGGATACCGCAGCAGTCTTATAATTGTCAACAGCCGAAGAACAGCCCGAGAGATGTATAATATTCTTGGCGGAAAGAAATATCATCTTTCAACGTATATGACTCCGTCAGACCGTTCCATTACGATAAAGGCTATACGCAGCGATCTTGCGAAAGGCGAAAAGATAACTGTTGTGTCTACGTCACTTGTAGAAGCAGGCGTTGATCTTGATTTTGAGACTGTTTTCAGACAGCTTGCAGGACTTGACAGCATACTGCAATCGGGCGGCAGATGTAATCGTGAGGGAAAACGGGAATGTGGTGACGTTTTCATTTTTGAAACCGATGAAAAGCCCCACGGTGATCTGCAAATCAGGGCAAGTGCGATGAGGGAACTTCTTCAGAATTATGATGACATTTCCTCACAGGAGTGCATAAGGGAGTATTACAGCCGTATATTCAACTACAGCAAAGAAGCCATAGAAAGGAACTCCATTGCGAATATAACTCATAGTCTTGACAGTATCCCGTTTCGTACCTATTCTGAAAAATTCAAATTCATACGGGACGATACTGTGGGAGTTGTCATAAACAACAACACCGAAACAGAAGAACTGATTGCGCTTGTTTTTTCAAGCAAAAAGACGGCACTGCGTAAATTGCAGAAATATACTGTTTCACTTAAATTGCGCGGAGAATACGACAAAGCACTTTCTCTCGGACTTATCCGGGATGTTGGAAACGGTATCTATGTACTGACGAATAATGATAATTACAGATCAGATACGGGACTTGATATTGATTATCAAAGTGACAATATATATTAAAGAGGTGATAATATGGGATATGGATTTAAGATAATCGTTGAAGGCGATTATGCCTTATTCACAAGACCTGAGTTCAAGGTAGAAAGAGTAAGCTATGATGTTCCGACTATATCGGCAATAGAGGGACTCATAAAATCAGTGTACTGGAAGCCTGCTATAAGGATAGTTGTGGATAAGATCATTGTTTTTAACCCTATACGTTTTATCAACATAAGAAGAAACGAGATCAAATGCAAAATACCGCTTTCATCGGTAAAGTCACAGATGAAAGGAAAAGGCTCAGCGGAGATATTTGCCTCTGAACAGCGCAGCCAGCGTGCAGGAATGTTGCTGAGAGATGTAAAATACGGCATAGAGTTCCACTTTGAGCTTACAGGCAACAGATCAGAGCATGAAGATGAATGTGAAGAAAAGCATTACAATATAATGCTGCGGCGGCTCAGGAACGGCCAGTTTTTCCGACAGCCGTGCCTTGGGTGCAGGGAATTCTCGGTGAAGCGAATGGAGATTGTGGATGATTTTGATATGTCACTCATTGACAGTGAGCTTGAAGGTGATATTGATCTTGGCTTTATGCTTTACGGCCTTAAATTCGATGACGGCGGCAAGCCGGTGAACGGTGACTGGGAAAATCCAAGATTTTCGGATATTGCCTCTCCGCTTTATTATCGTCCTCACATGATAAACGGAGTGATAGACGTTGGAAAATACAGGGAGGGGATAATATGCTGATAAAAGCTCTGTGTGATTATGCGGACAAACAAGCGTTAAAAGGCGATAATAAAAAAATACCTGACGGTTTTGCCGAACAGGATATCAATTTTCGTATTGTTCTTTCCGAGAACGGAGACATGAAGGATATTATACCCTTCAAGGATAAAAAGCCAATAAAGGACAAAAAAGGAAATGAGAAGTTTATTGACGTGCCGAGAAAAGCCTGTCTGCCTGCCAGAACTCAGAAGCCCGGTATAGACTCAAATTACATAGAACACAGACCGCTGTATATTTTCGGTCTGAACTATGAGGATGGAGTTTTTACTCCCGATGACAAGACTGGAAAAGCAAGGAAATCACATAAAGCCTTTGTGGAACATGAGCTTGAATTCTTTGACGGACTTGACTCGCAGATATGTACGGCTTATCGTAAATTCATTGAAAAATGGGTGCCCGAAAACGAGACAGAGAATGATGTGCTGAAGCAGCTGGGCAAGGAATACCAAAAAGCTTATTTTGGCTTTACTTTAGGTGTAGGAATGGCAGACCTTGAAGCTGATGAGCAGTTTATTGAAAAGTATCAGAAAACGCAAATCCAAAAAGAAGATGAAAACAGTAACTCCGAAATATCTGTTTGCGGCATATTGGGTGAAAAACTTCCGCAGGCAAGATTGCATGATAAGATTATGAGGTTTCCCGGCGGACAGGCATCAGGCTGTCAGCTTGTATGCATGAATGATACTGCATTTGAGTCATATGGCAAGACGCAGTCATTCAACAGCAATGTTTCCGAAGCTGCAATGAAGAAATACACGGCAACGCTTAATAAGCTTCTTGCCTCACCCGAGCGTCATGTTACAATAGGCGATATGGTGATCGTATACTTTGCAATGAAGAATGACGATTCGGCAGAATGCAGCCTTTTTTCAGCTCTTCTTGGTATGAGCAGTGATGACGAGAAAACAACATTGCAGATCAGTACGATAATGAGCTATGCCAAAGGCGGATATTCAGCCGATAAAAGCTCAATAGACAAACTTGAAACTGACAATGATGTAACTTTCTATATTGCAGGTTTAACTGCTAACAGTTCTCGTATTTGTCAGAAGTTCATCTACCGTGATAAATTCGGGAATATGCTGAAAAATCTCATTCGTCATCAGAGTGATCTTAATATAAGCGAGGAGAATACTCGTCCCGTTTATTTCAGCAGAATAGCAAAAGAGCTTGTGTCGCCAAAATCATCAAATGACAAAGTACCGCCGCCGCTTATGACAGGCATAATGCTTGCTGCATTTAACGGTGCGAAGTACCCTGACGCTATGCTATCAACTGCTGTAAGACGAGTAAAAACAGACAGTGATGAGGAAAAAAATCAATTTATCAAACTCAACGATACAAGGGCAGGAATAATAAAAGCCTGTCTTAACAGAAAAAATAATAAGGAGGAATTCACTTTGGCTTGGAACGATGAAAACAAAAATCCCGCTTATCTGTGCGGAGGTCTGTTTGCAGTTTATGAAAAAATACAGCAGGAGTCATCAGGCGGAAATCTCAACAGAACTATTAAAGATGCTTATTTTGCTTCGGCTTGTTCAAGACCTGCCAGTGTGTTTCCGAAGCTTGCGAAGCTCTCACAGAACCACATGAGAAAGCTGGGCGACGGCAAACAGATATACTACAATCGTCTCATAGGAAGCGTATGTGACGGTTTTGACGGAGAATATCCGCAGACGCTCAGTCTTGACGATCAGGGAAGATTTATCATAGGCTATTATCAGATGAACAAGAAGCTGTATACTTCGGAAAAAAGTGAATGAAAGGACGGTCAATTATGGAAAATAATGCTATCAAGAACAGATATGAATTTGTAATGCTTTTCGATGTGGAGAACGGTAATCCCAATGGTGATCCCGATGCAGGCAATATGCCGAGAACTGATCCCGAGACTTCCTTCGGTATCGTTACTGATGTATGTCTGAAGCGTAAGATAAGGAACTTTGTGGAGCTTTATAAGGAAGGCGAGGGAGGATACAATATACTTGTGAAGGCTGACCGTTCGCTCAATTCAAAATTCACTGAGGCATATGATGCACTTGGACTTGAAAAGAAGCAGAAAGGCAAGAATACAGATGATGTAAAAAAGGCACAGGGATACATATGCGATAACTATTTCGATGTTAGAACTTTTGGTGCTGTAATGAGTACAGGTGATGATCCCTGCGGAATAGTTAGAGGTCCTGTTCAGCTTAATTTTGCAAAGAGCATTGATCCTGTATATGTTCAGGATATCACAGTCACTCGTCAGGCAGTAACGACCGATAAGGATTTTAATGAAAAAAAGCAGAGTGAAATGGGCAAAAAGAGCTTTATTTCCTATGGACTTTACCGCGCTGAGGGTTATGTTTCCGCAATGCTGGCACAGAAGGTCACAGGCTTTTCAGAGGACGATCTGGAGCTCCTCTGGACCGCGATAATCAATATGTTTGAGAATGACAGAAGTGCTGCAAGAGGAAAAATGTGTCTGAGAAAGCTTTACGTATTCAAGCATGAGTCTGCACTTGGAAATGCTCCTGCACATATCCTCTTCGATAAGATCAAGGTAGAAAGGAAGGCAGGTGTCGAGCCGCCGAGAAGCTTCGGCGATTACGAGATAACTGTTGACAGGGATATGCCTGAGGGCATCGAGTTTATCGAAAAGCTATGAATGACAGCACAATAAATATCCGCACTATCCAGCATTATATGTACTGTCCGAGAAGATTTGCCCTGCTGGAAGTAAACAGCGACTGGGCAGAAAATGCATTCGTTGTAAAGGCTAATCTTCTTCACGAACACGTACACGACGGCAGTCACAGTTTTTCTGACAGTAAAAAGATAGTGCGGAGCGATATAACAGTTTATAATGATATGCCTGAGTATGATATTTTCGGTGTGACTGACTGTATCGAATTTGTCAGGAGCGATGACGGTGTAAGGCTTGACGGCTATGACGGAAGCTTTACGGTGCGCATAGTCGAATATAAGCCGAAAGCTCCTAAGAATGAGGAGTTCAGCGAAACAGATGCGATACAGGTATTTGCTCAGAAGATATGTGCGGACAGTATCTGGAAATGCAGCTGTGAATGTTACATTTATTATGCAGATAAACGCAGGAGAGTACGGCTGCCCTTTGATGAGGAATATCAGAAGTATGATGATATGCTGAAAAAGCTTCTTGAAGAAATGAGAGGAGTCCTTGCGGAAAAAACTATCCCTCAGCGTAAAAAAGGACAGAAATGTTCAGGCTGTTCATTAAGTGATATTTGCTTTCCCGTGAAGAAAAAGTATAGTGTAAAAGAGCTTGTTATGCAGCAGAAAGGAGCTGATTATCCGTGAAAAAACTATTGAATTCTTTGTATATCCTCGATGAGACAGCATGGCTCACCCTTGACGGCGAAAATATTGTATGTAAATGCGAGGATAAGGAAAAATTCCGCCTGCCATTTGTAAATATAGGGGATATATACTGTTTCAGCTATCTTGGCTGCTCGCCTGCGCTTATTGGAAAATGTGCGGATACGGGTGTAAAGATCAGCTTTATATCTCCGTCAGGCAAGTATCTTGCTTCGGTATGCGGCAAGACAAAGGGCAACATTTTTCTGAGAAAGGCACAGTTTGAACAGCTTGCAAAGCCTGATATACTTCTTGCTCAGAATACGGTAGCTGCAAAGCTGTCGAATACACGCTTCCTTATACGGCGTTCAATGCGTGATAATCCGCAGCTTGACAGTGACGGCGAGCTTAGCAGATGTATTGAATATCTCGAGAGCGGTATGGAACACGTTTATGAACTGAATGATACCGAAACTATAATGGGACTTGAAGGAAGCTGTGCAAAGTCATATTTCAATATATTTGATAAGCTTATCCTGCATCAGAAAGATGATTTTTACGTAACAGCAAGAATCAAGCGTCCGCCTCTTGATCCCGTAAATGCCGTATTGTCGTTCCTTTATACGATAATGACGAGCTGGTATGCTTCCGCGCTTGAAAGTGTAGGACTTGACAGCTGCTACGGCTTCTATCATGCACTTCGGTCAGGCAGGAGCAGTCTCGCCTGTGATCTTGTTGAGGAAGTGAGATGTATCGCAGAACGCCTCACACTGACGCTTATAAATCTGAAAAAGATAAATATCAGCGATTTTGAAAAGCAGGAAAGCGGAGCAGTATATCTTACAAAGGAAGGCAAAAAGAAAGTCCTGTCCGCATGGCAGGAAAAGAAAAGGACAAGTATAGTTCACCCATATCTTAATGAAAAGATCACCCTCGGAATACTGCCGTTTGTACAGAGCAGTCTTCTGGCAAAGTATTTCAGAGGAGAGATAGAGGAATATCCTTGTTTTATCATGAAGTAGGTGATACATATGATGGTGCTTATAAGCTATGATGTTTCAACAACTGACAGCAAGGGAAAAACAAGACTGCGTAAAATAGCAAAGGAATGTCAGAATTACGGACAGAGAGTGCAGAATTCTGTATTTGAGATAGATGTTGATTATGGCATATTTCTGAAAGTCAAAGACAAACTTCTGAAACTTATAGACGAAAAACATGACAGCCTGAGGTTTTACTATCTTGGAAATAACTGGCAGAGGCGAGTTGAACATTTTGGTGCTAAAGAGACATATGATCCCGAAGGAGTGATAATAATTTGAGCTGCGAAAGCCAAATGATATTGAAATGCCCATAGGTTCGCAGTAAAAAAACAACGATTTATTAATAAAATGTGAACAAAACTATATGATTTTGTTTGAATTAGTCCACCCGTTGTGGCGGAAGTGACTCTTTATATACTAAATATAGGGTCACGCCCCACGCGGGCGTGTGAGTTGAAATGTCTTTGACGAGAACGGAATCGCAAATCTTGTCAAGTCACGCCCCACGCGGGCGTGTGAGTTGAAATTTCTACCTTTGGCAGCACCACATTTCCGAGCTGGTCACGCCCCACGCGGGCGTGTGAGTTGAAATAGCAAGAGAGCGCGCAAGGAGTATCGTCGACTGAGTCACGCCCCACGCGGGCGTGTGAGTTGAAATCGAGAGCTACAGTCAATCCTACAACTGCCGCTGTGTCACGCCCCACGCGGGCGTGTGAGTTGAAATATCGTCTGTGCTATCATAAATCATATAGCCACAGTGTCACGCCCCACGCGGGCGTGTGAGTTGAAATCTATGACATCGTATCCTTCGTCACTGAGTTCAAGCAGTCACGCCCCACGCGGGCGTGTGAGTTGAAATTGCGCTCTTTTCCTTGGTATGAGCGTTGTAGGCGTCACGCCCCACGCGGGCGTGTGAGTTGAAATCTGTAACGTACGCACTTGTCAAAGATGAGTGGGTCACGCCCCACGCGGGCGTGTGAGTTGAAATTTAAATGTATTATAACGCTCGATAAGAGCCGCAAGTCACGCCCCACGCGGGCGTGTGAGTTGAAATCACATTCGATCGTCATTCTCTGGCCGTTGTCATGTCACGCCCCACGCGGGCGTGTGAGTTGAAATCCTGTACTATGAAGGGGTTCGGATTTCCTTCATCATGTCACGCCCCACGCGGGCGTGTGAGTTGAAATCTGAATAAATGCTGCTAACTCGTACTTGTCCTTGTCACGCCCCACGCGGGCGTGTGAGTTGAAATACGTGTAATGTAACTGCTGGTATCGATAACCGCCGTCACGCCCCACGCGGGCGTGTGAGTTGAAATGCAACGGATATGGGCGGCGAATGGCAAACACAGGTCACGCCCCACGCGGGCGTGTGAGTTGAAATCGCCCCTTAAATGGGGACAAAAAATTACCGAGCCATAATTTCAGGCTCGGTATTTTGCTTCGTTCAATAAAACTTACTGATAGAAAGTATTTTATTGAACTGCACTTTTGAAGTCATTATAATAATTAAGCGAGAGGGAACAAATTTTTATCATACTCCGAAGAGGAGCTTATCGTATGCAGGGAATGGATAGTAATCCTCGGCAGTTATTGTTTCAGCCTTGTCGGCAGCTGCACGAAGCTTATCCATTGCAGGTATCATCTTGTCGCGTACATATTCGGATTCCTTTGTTATAGCACCGATAGTCTTGAGCTTTGAAACTGTGCCTTCAAGTTCGGTGGTTGCTTCGTCCATTTTGTCAATGAGTACTGAAAGCTCCTCAACGAGCTTTGTCTCATACTTGCAGGCAGCTTTTGATACGCTCTTCTTTACTGCAACAGCGGAAGCTGTATCAGAAGCGAATTTAGCAACAGCAGGGATTATCTCCTTACGAGCCATATCCACCATTGTCTGAGCTTCGATGTTTACGGATTTTACATAGTTCTCAAGCATGATATCGCAGCGTGAATATATCTCAGCCTCTGTGAAGATGCCGTGAGATGTAAGCATATCAACATTCTTCTTGTCGCATATTTTAGGCATACAGTCTGCTGTAGTTCTGAGGTTTGAAAGTCCGCGCTTTTCAGCTTCCTTTACCCATGAATCATCATAGCCGTTGCCGTTGAAGATTATGCGCTTGTGCTCCTTGATAGTCTTTTTGATAAGGTCGTGGAGTGCCTTGTTGAAGTCCTTTGCACCTTCGAGCTTGTCAGCAAACTGCTTTAATACTTCAGCAACAGCTGCATTGAGGTGAATGTTTGCACAGGAGATGCTGTTTGATGAACCGAGCATACGGAACTCGAACTTGTTGCCTGTGAAAGCGAAAGGAGATGTACGGTTACGGTCTGTAGTGTCCTTGCTGAACTGAGGAAGAACATCAACGCCGAGCTTCATCTTTTCCTTTGCTGTGCCGCCGTATGGCTTGTCGGTCTCGATAGCTTCGAGGATATCTGTGAGCTCATCACCAAGGAAGATAGAAATGATAGCAGGAGGAGCTTCGTTTGCACCGAGACGGTGATCGTTGCCTGCAGTAGCAACTGAAAGTCTCAGCAGATCCTGATAGTCGTCAACTGCCTTGATAACAGCTGCAAGGAAGAGCAGGAACTGAGCGTTCTCATAAGGTGTTTCACCAGGGGAAAGGAGGTTTACGCCTGTATCTGTAGAGATAGACCAGTTGTTGTGCTTACCTGAACCGTTAACGCCTTCGAATGGCTTTTCGTGAAGCAGGCAAACAAGTCCGTGACGCTCTGCAACTTTTTTCATAACTTCCATTGTGAGCTGGTTGTGGTCAGCAGCAATGTTTGTAGTCTTGTAAATAGGAGCAAGCTCATGCTGTGCAGGAGCAACTTCGTTGTGCTTTGTTTTAGCGAGGATACCGAGCTTCCACAGCTCCTTGTCAAGGTCAGCCATATATTCTGCGACTCTTGTCTTGATAGAGCCGAAGTAGTGGTCTTCCATTTCCTGACCCTTTGGAGGCATTGCACCGAACAGGGTACGGCCTGTCATTACAAGGTCTTTTCTCTTCTTGTACATTTCACGGTCAACGAGGAAATATTCCTGTTCTGGACCTACTGATGTACGGACGCTTCTTACATTATCGTTTCCGAAGAGTTTGAGTACACGCATTGCCTGCTTGTTGAGAGCTTCCATTGAACGGAGAAGAGGTACTTTCTTATCGAGTGCTTCACCTGTGTATGAACAGAATGCTGTAGGGATATAGAGTGTGCCGTCCTTGATGAAAGCGTAGGAAGTAGGATCCCATGCTGTATATCCGCGAGCCTCAAATGTTGCACGAAGTCCGCCTGACGGGAATGAAGAAGCATCAGGCTCGCCCTTGACGAGTTCCTTGCCTGAGAATTCCATGATAACTCTGCCGTCGGGAGCGGGAGTGATGAAGCTGTCGTGCTTCTCGGCAGTAACGCCTGTCATTGGCTGGAACCAGTGTGTGTAGTGAGTTGCGCCTTTTTCGATAGCCCAGTCTTTCATAGCAGCTGCTACTGCATTTGCAACTGAGATATCAAGAGGAGTGCCCCTGTCGATAGTTCTTTTAAGTGACTTGTAAACTTTCTCGGAGAGGGTAGCTTTCATGACTCTCTCATCGAATACCATTGAACCAAAATACTCTGTTACCTTTTCCATTTTTATTTCCTCCATTTATTTAGCCTTTAGCCGTTAGCCATTAGCATTTAGCCAAAGGTATCGCTGTACGATATTATTTATAATTGTTTGTCCCGAAGGGACACCATAAGCTAATAGCTAAGTGCTAAAGGCTAATGGCTTATTTGTTTTCGAGTGAAGCTCTTATAAAGTCTGCAAAGAGCTTCTGCGGTTTATTTGGACGTGATTTGAATTCGGGGTGGAACTGCACGCCTATGAACCACGGGTGGTCTGAGAGTTCCACTATCTCGACCAGCTTTTCGTCAGGCGACATACCTGCGATATGGAGTCCGTTTTGTGTAAGTACCTTGCGGTATGCATTGTTGAATTCATAGCGGTGACGGTGACGCTCGTAGATGAGCTCTTCGCCGTATATCTCGCGGCATCTTGAACCCTCTGTCAGCTTGCAGGGGTAAAGTCCGAGACGCATCGTACCGCCTTTTTCGGAAATGTTCCTCTGCTCGTCCATAATGTCGATGACGGGGTAGCGAGTTTCTCCGAACTCAGCAGAATTTGCACCTGTAAGTCCGCATACATTTCGTGCATATTCGATGACTGTCATCTGCATACCGAGGCAGATACCAAAGAAGGGGACTTTATTCTCACGCGCATAGCGGATAGACTCAACCATTCCCTCAATTCCTCTGTGACCGAAGCCGCCGGGTACTATGATACCATTGCAGTCTTTAAAGGTATCAGCGGCGTTTTCAGCAGTTACGTTCTCAGAGTCTATCCACTTTATCTCAACTGCCGCATCGTTGATGATTCCGCCGTGTCGGAGTGCTTCTGCGACTGAGAGATATGCGTCGTGGAGTTCAACGTACTTGCCCACAAGTCCTATAGTTACTGCCTTGTGTGCATTTTCTGCACGGTGTACCATTTCTGTCCATTCTGTCAGGTCGGGGGCATTGTCTGCGATACCGAGGTGTCGGCATACTGAATGTGCCAGTCCTTCTTCTTCCAGCCACAGCGGAACTTCATACAGTGACGGGGCTGTAAGGTTCTGAATAACATCTTCCTTTCGGATATTGCAGAAGAGTGCGATCTTTTCAGCCATATCATCTGGTATGCGTTTTTCCGTTCGGCAAACTATTATGTCAGGCTGAATGCCTATTGAAAGGAGCTCCTTGGTGGAGTGCTGTGTTGGCTTGGATTTAAGTTCCTCAGAGCCTGCTATATAGGGAACAAGCGTAACGTGTATGTAGCATACATTTTCGCGTCCTTGTTCAGTACCTACCTGACGTATCGCCTCAAGAAAAGGTGTGGACTCTATATCGCCGACAGTACCGCCGATCTCGGTGATGACAACGTCTGCATTTGCTTCATTTGCTGCGCTGTAAACTCTGTCCTTTATCTCATTGGTAATGTGCGGTATGACCTGTACTGTACCGCCGAGGTAGTCACCGCGCCGCTCTTTTGTTATGACGTTCCAGTATATCTTTCCTGTAGTGACATTTGAGTGGACTGAAAGGTTTTCATCAACAAATCGCTCATAATGACCAAGGTCAAGGTCAGTCTCAGCACCGTCATCGGTTACAAATACCTCACCGTGCTGGAATGGTGACATAGTACCTGGGTCTACATTGATATAGGGATCAAACTTCTGTATGGTGACTTTATAGCCTCGCTGTTTGAGAAGTCTGCCCAGGGAAGCAGCTGTGATACCTTTTCCGAGTCCCGAAACGACTCCGCCTGTTACAAAAATGAACTTTGACATTTTTTTATGCTCCTTGAAATACATTTATGAGAAAGGCAGTCTGCGAACATCTGGGAGATTTGTGTGATGATGTCCGCAAACGCCCTTATCAGCTTATGCTTTTTCCCACTCTGCCGAATCGTGGAGTGCGTTGTAGCCTTCTTCGCCTGTTCTTATCTTGATAACGTTCTCGATATCGTAAATGAACATCTTGCCGTCGCCGTAGTTTCCAGTGTAGAGAGCAGATTTTGCTGCTGCAACTACCTTTTCAACAGGAACTGCACATACTGCAATCTCAGCCTTTACCTTTGGAAGCAGGTTCATCTCAACAGCTGCACCACGGTAGTAGTTACGCTGTCCGTTCTGCATTCCGCAGCCAAGAACATTCGTTACTGTGATGCCCTTGACATCAATATGTTCCATAGCTTCGATGAACTGCTGTAATTTCTGCTGTTTGAATATGACTACAATGTTTGTGAGCTTTGTTGCTCCGTCAGGTGAAGGTGTTGAGTAATTCTTTACTTCTACTGCTTCATCAACTGTAGCAACAGGCTTCTTTGCAGGTTTCTTTGAACCTTTCTTCTTTTCGACTTTCTCAACACTCTTTGCGTCGTCCTTAGTATAGCCCTTCATGGAGATATCGCCCATTGCAGGTGCGAAGTCAGCATAAGAGGAAATAAGACCGTGCTCTGTAACATCAAGACCAATGATCTCCTCCTGCTCGGAAGCACGGAGACCGATTGTCTTCTTTATTAATACGAATACGATAGCCATTGAAACTGCTGTAAATGCTGCGATAGCTGCGAAACCGCCGATCTGTCTGCCGAGGAGTCCGAAGCCGCCGCCGTAGAAAAGACCTGAAAGCTGGTCGCCGTTCTGGTCAACAAGTGAGTAGCCTGGTACTTCAGGATTTGCAAAGAGACCAACTGCAATTGTTCCCCAGATACCGTTCATCATGTGAACTGCAACTGCACCAACTGGATCGTCGATGTGGAGTTTGTAATCAAGGAACCATACGCCGAAGCAAACGAGTAAACCTGAAACAATACCAATTATTGCAGAGCCAAGACAGTCTGTAACATCACAAGGAGCTGTGATACCTACAAGACCTGCAAGTGAAGCGTTAAGACACATTGAAACATCAGGCTTGCCATATTTGAGCCATGTGAAGATCATGCAAGTTACTGTTGCGATAGCAGGAGCAACTGTTGTTGTAAGGAATACTGAACCGAGCTGGTCTATTGAAGTACAAGCTGCACCGTTAAATCCGTACCAGCCGAACCAGAGGATAAAGCAGCCGAGAGCACCAATTGTAAGGTTATGACCCGGGATAGCGTTTACCTTTATCTCGCCGTCCTTTGTTTTGTGGAACTTACCAATTCTTGGTCCAAGGATTGCTGCACCTACGAGAGCTGCGATACCGCCGACCATGTGGATATGAGCTGAACCTGCGAAATCGTGGAAGCCCCACTGGCTGAGCCAGCCGCCGCCCCAGCCCCAGTGAGCCTCGATAGGATAAACGATTGCACTGATGATAGCTGAGTAAACACAGTATGAAAGGAACTTAGTTCTTTCAGCCATTGCACCTGAAACGATAGTAGCTGTTGTAGCACAGAATACAAGGTTGAATACGAAGTTTGACCAATCGAAGCTGCCGTAGGAAGTGAAGATATCAAATCCGGGCTGTCCGATTATACCGACGAGGTCCTCACCGAAGAGGAGACCGAAACCTATGAGAATGAAAACAACTGTACCGATACAGAAGTCCATTAAGTTTTTCATGATGATCTTGCCTGCGTTCTTTGCACGGGTGAAGCCTGTCTCCACCATTGCGAAGCCTGCCTGCATAAAGAATACGAGTGCGGCACCTATAAGGAACCATACGCCAAACAAAAGACCGTTAGTCTCTTCCATGGCTTGTTGTAAAATTGTCTGAGAGTCCATAAAAACTACCTCCTTGAAAAGTTACAGCATAAAAAATAAAGGAGTATACGACGCACCGATACCTCGGCACATCATACACCCCTTTGTGTATGGAATTAGTACTAATAACAAAAAAGAGCTGCAGACTTTGTCGTCCGCAGCTCCCTTGCTGTTTACAATGCCATTATAGACCTTCGTGAGAGATTTGTCAATAGCTTTTTTAAAATTTGGCGTATCTCACACATTTTGCTTTAAAGTAGTGAAAAACAATTGTCAAATGATACAGAAATTCACCTTTCCATTTTCCAGATCTGTGCTGAATAAGGCGGCAATTCACTTCCACCGCCGAAATCGTGCTTTGTACCTGTTATAAGCTCATCAGCTGTGCCGCAGCCTGCATCGAAATGCGCTGTAAACGGCTGATCTTCTGCATTTATAGCAATAAGTACCCTCTCATCATCACATCTGCGCTGAATGATGCACTGCTTATTAGTGAGCACAGGAACGCTTATATCACCATAGCAAAGTGCCTTGCTCTCGCGGTGTATCTTTGCAAGCTTTGAGATATATGCCGAAAGCTCGTTATCTATGGGCTTGTCGAAGGATACTCTCAGTGCAGGATCACCGTCTTTTTTGTCAGCTTCTGCGCCCCATTCGCTTCCGTAATAAATACACGGTATTCCGGGCATTCCGAACATTATCGCATACACAAGCGGAATGTGATTTTTGTTTGTAAGTATCGTTGCGATTCTTGAAACATCGTGATTGTCAACAAAGCTGAGCAGGTGCATACCTCTGTACTGACACCACTGCTCAGGTCCGAACTGATTTTTGAGTGAGTGGCATATCTCGAACATATTCATGCAGTTGAAGCTCGAATACAGTCCCTTATAGCACTGATAATTTGTTGCGGAGTGTAACATATCATTGTTTACGAACTGCGAATAATCGCCATGCAAAAGCTCGCCTATAAGTACAAAATCCTGTTTTAGCCCGTTTGTAAATCCGCGGAGTCTTTTGAGGAATTCCTTGTCAAGACAGTACGCAACATCAAGTCGCAAGCCGTCAATGTCAAACTCATCTACCCAGCCTTTTATGCAGGAGAAGATATGCTCAACGACTTCATTGTTCCAGAGATTGAGTTTTACAAGTTCAAAATGTCCTTCCCAGCCCTCATACCAGAAACCATCGTTATAGTTTGAATTTCCGCCGAAATTTATATGGAACCAGTCCTTATAGCGTGAATTTTCACGATTGCGGAGTACGTCCTGAAACGCCCAGAAACCTCTGCCAACGTGATTGAATACGCCGTCAAGGACTACTTTTATGCCTCTTTTGTGAAGCTCCTTGCATACCTTTGCAAAGTCCTCGTTGCTGCCAAGACGGCAGTCTATTTTTGCATAGTCCCTTGTGTCATAGCCGTGAGAGTCAGACTCGAATATCGGTGAAAAATAGACCGCATCACAGTTCAGTTCCCTGATATGGTCTGACCAGTCGATCACCTTCAGTATCCTGGGTTCGGTGATACCGTCATTCTCGAAGGGTGCTCCGCAGAAACCGAGCGGATAGATCTGATAGAATACACTTTCATATGCCCACATTTTAATACCTCCGTTTACACAGCTTTTTTGCCTGTATAGTTTGTTTTTCATATACCATTTTACCACGTTTTTTTATTTCTGGCAACTGTAAATTATTATAGGATCTGCCAATTGCTGTTAATCGATAAGGTCGTTCTGAAAACGTGACAAGTGCTCGAAAGGCAGGATCTGCCGACCTTTGAACAGTCCGCAGCCGCAATTCCGTATAGCATCGGGAAAGATCGTCATAAAAGGTTATGTGTATGGACTGATAGCCCGTGCTTTTTCCCGACATTTTTATGCAACTGTTTAAGACAGGCAAAGGTGCTGCTGTTTTTACGTACAGCATAACTCCCCTGTTATTTGTTCACAAAAAGTTTACGATTTAAACCGCACATCTGCGTATCATCATTCGTTAATGCAAATAAGGAATCATCTTCCACTAAAATGCAGTTTTATATTGCAAAAATCAAGGAATGTAGGTGAATTTAAGATGTTAAAAAAATTTGCGGCTGTTATTCTGGCAGCTTCCACGGCACTTATCCCTTTTTCCGCAGCTCCCGCAAGTCTGTTTGCTCCGTCAAGCGTTAATGCAGCGGGAACTGTTAACGCAGTATCTATCCCCGAATGGGTACCCAAAAACTTTAGTTCAGCGATCGAGTTCCGCAACACCTACGGAACTGTGCATATTGACAACGGTGTCATCTGTGTTGTATCGCAATTAAGCATAGATGCAGACACCGAGGGCGGACCGAAAGGTGTACTGCAATACGAGACAGTGTCAACAGACAGTTCGGTAAAAATACTGTGGCATACAAATTATTCATCAAAAGACAGCCCTTATTACTATGAAATAGCTGTATTAGCTCCTCAGCAAGCCTGTGACTTTGATATTGCTGTTGTCGACGTATTGACTGATGAACCTGATCCCGATCTGCCATACGGTCGTGCGATCTCACGTTATTCCTTCTCAGCCAAAGATAATCTGAGCGTTACCGAAACGGATATTTACGGCTGGCTGCCTGACAGTGAAAAAGAATACACGGAATATGTCCAAAAACACGGTGAGGTTTCGGTCAAGGACAACTATGTTGTATTCTGTATGGAATCAAATGCTGGCTCTCCTTTATCATGGCGCGAAAAATCAGAGAACTATTCCGAGAATTTTGAACGCGCAGCTTTTCTGTTTTGCAGTGAAGAGACTGCCGAACCTGTTGACGGCGGTGAAATATACCAGGTAGTTGCGTATAAAGCTGTCAAGGACGGCTGCGCAAAGATAGAATTGGAGTATGCTCCAAATTCTACATGGGAGCTGAGAACGCCATTTTCCGAAGATGAAATGAAACAGTCTTTGACTGCTGACTGTGCTGTTCTTGATAATGCGCAGACAATTCTTCTTTCTGGTCAGATAAGAGTTACGCTTGCTGACTGCAATACAGATGAAGCGATCATTTTAGGCGAAGGTGAAATGCCATCTATAGCAACAAATATCAGCAGCGGTGGAGCGTCAACAGGTCCTGTTCTGGTTATGGAGACCAATCCTGCTATCGTATCTGACGACCTTGGCGGACACTTTGATTCGGGCTCTTTTTCCTTTAGTCTCAACAGCAGTTCGCTGCCGAAGGGTTACTCGTTCCCTGACGGCGCAGATCATATGGGCTATTACGGCGGCACGATAAGCCCTGAAGACTACGTAACAATTACGAAGTTTGACAACGGCTCTGCAAATGTTGTATTCAAGCTCAAGACTGCTCCTACGGGAGATGTGAATTCTGACGGTGAGTTCAACGTATCGGATATCGTATTGCTGCAAAAATGGCTGCTTGGTGTTCCCGATATCGTTCTTGCCGACTGGCAGGCAGCTGATTTCTACAATGATGACGAGCTCGATGTATTCGATCTCATACTGATGAGAAAAGCCCTTATCGTACAAAGCATCAAAGACTATGTTGACCCTGATGAGTACTTTGAATTCGGGATCTCATTTTTAGTTCGGGAAGATGGACTGAAATTGTATCTCGGACCTGATGAAAGATATGAAAGCGTTGCTTCTATCCCTCAGAACACCCGTCTCAGAGAGCACGGATATCAGAAAAATAATGATGACTGGCTGTTTACCGAATATAACGGACAGTATGGCTGGATAAGAACGTTCAGTGAGGACGGCAGGACTCCTACTATCTTTTACGAAGAAGTTGCAAAGAAGCCTGTAATTTACCTTTATCCCGAGGAAGAGACCGATGTTCATGTTGAGCTTGAACTCACAGAAGCCGAGCTCTCAACAACATATCCCAAGTATGACAACGGCTGGAACGTAACTGCTTACCCTGACGGCTCACTGCTCAACAAGGCTGACGGTACACATCATAAGTACCTGTTCTGGGACGCTGTGAACTGCCGCACAAGATTCGGCTTCTCAGAGGGCTTCTGCGTTGCAGGAAGTGATACAGAAAGCTTCCTCAGAGAAAAGCTCACATATATGGGACTTACCGAGGAAGAAATGAACGAGTTCATCGTATACTGGCTGCCGTTAATGGAGCATAACAAGTACAATCTCATTGCTTTCCAGGGCGATACCTATACCGATTCCGCAAAGCTTAACATCACTCCCGAGCCCGACAGCCTTCTCCGCATATTCATGACTTATGTCCCCCTTGAAGATGCAGTTGATATCCAGCCTCAGCAGCTTGATACCTTTGAAAGAAAGGGCTTTACAGTTGTTGAATGGGGCGGAAGCGAAGTCAGATAAATTATATACAAAAGCAATAACGGCACGGATATTTCCGTGCCGTTGTTTTATATGCTCCCATCGTTATCAGTCGATGCTGCATAGTCCGAGCAGATATTTCTGTATTGTGAGAGCGTCCATATTAGTAACGCCGTCACCGTCAACGTCTGCGCGAACACAGCCTTCTTCTGTGATATGATTGTCATCACTGCCGTTCACACCGTATTTTGAAGGATTTGCCAGAGACTGCATTATCAGTACCGCATCGGAAAGATCGACTGTTCCGTCACCGTTTGCATCGCCGTTTCCTTTGAGATCAAATGTGGCTATCTGATCATAGCTGCTATAGTACCTTACTGTGTCTATAGAACTTGAGATACCTGATATCTCCTCATCATTATAAACATAGCCTGAATCTCCCCTGTGGTGTTTACGGTTGAATTTCTCCATATTGTTGTTGAAGATATCATAATACTGTAATTCAAGATGTTCCATATAGAAGCTGTCAAGTTCCTTATTCATCTTATCCTCATCGTTATACAGTTTTTCAAGGTCGTTGAGGATATACATCATCATGCACTGTACTTCGAGCTCATCTGCACTGATACCGTTATTGTTGAAGTCGAAATTTGTATCGAAATTATCGCGTACTTCCTGTGAAACGCCGATACTAACACTGAGTTCGGGATATCTCTTTATCATTGTGCCGATATAGCTGATATCATATGGAGTAAAATATTCCAGATCAAGATTGTATAGTATGTTGTAGTCAGCTACAGTTATTTTTCCGTCAAGATCAATATCAGGATTAGGAAGAATACCTAATTTGACATTTTTATAGTATGTCGGGAAAGCTGAATCTATTTCAGCTGCTGTAAAATTGTAGCGCGCAGGAGCTTCATATACTTCAGAGCTGTTCTGAGCTGAGTTCGGACCATATTTTATCGAGAACTGTTCATAATAGCTCAGATTTGCAAAAACACAATCTGAATAAGACATAGGGCTTGGTGTGTAATAGCCCTGATCCTCATAATATAAAGGATCAAAGTATTTCTCGTCTATCTCATTGTATGTAAGGTAATACATCGTAAAATACTGACCGATAAACTCAAAACGGGTATTATAGAAATAATGCGCTGCTACTTTGCAGAGATCAATGACCTTATAATACTCTTCTTCAGTTACAGGACAAGACTCATAATAGGTATGGTAATGGAAAGGATATTCAGACTGAGATACATACAAAGAATCAAATCTATCAATCCACAAAAGTCTATCTGACACATAAATAATTTTAACAACGTCATCAAAATCAAAGACACCGTCAGAGTTGATATCTGTATCAACATATCCGTTCTCTATAATATCCTTGACCATTTTGTAATCACGTTCTGTTCCGTGTATCCAATATCTCATGCTATCTATGAACTCGTATATAGGTGACACATATACCTCAGAAGAATTGTATACATAAAATTCATCATCAGTATATTGATATTTCAATTCATCGGGCAAAGAATCGTAAATGTCAGGCTTATCTTCTCCGTCTGACAGTTTATAATCGTCTGCACACACAGGTCTGAAACTTCCGTCATCATTCTGTACATAATACATATTCCTTCTAAATGATACGATATCCCACACATCAATATCTTTCTTTTGTACTTCAAGCGGAATAGGATCATCTTTATATTCATCGGGGCAATTTTCGATAAAGTAATTCGGATCGTAATAATCCGTACTTACAGGATAATAAGCGAACAGGTATCGTACAAAATCATACCATACAAATGAGTAATAATAGGTGTCCGTAACGTTTTCGTTTGTTTTGGGATCATAGTATTCTTTTTCGACAGGCAGCTGCGTTTCTCTGATAGTATTGTATTTTTCCATTATATAATCAGGGATATATATTTCACCATTACGTGAATTAGCAGCACGGTAAAATGCATATGCATCAAAGATATCAATATTGCCGTCGCAGTTGATATCTATGTCGAGATCATAATGATCAACGAGCTCTTTTAAATGCATCAGATCTTCTTCATCACTAGAAATAGTGGCTGTAGGTTCATAGGTCTGAGCATTTGCAACTGTGGTAGGATTACTTGCAATCAGAATTGCAGCTAAAGCTGCGGCATATTTTCTCATAATAATACTCCCTTCGTATTCATAGTCATATTCAGGCACGGCTGTAGTTACAGCAGTCACGTTGCTTACAGCTGATGTTCCTGTTCCCATGCCTGCGCAAGTTGTCTGCGCAGCGGTAACGGCAGGCGAAGCTGCTGTTTGTGCTTGTGTGTTCTGTGCTGTTTGTGTTTGGCTGTTCTGGGATATTATGCTTGTTTTTGAATAAGAAACGGAAGTCTGAGCTAAAGCCTCTGTGCTGTTGACTGTCAAAGAAGTTGTTATCGCTGTGCAGATATCAGTGGTCATTGCAGGCGATGTTGCAGCGGCTGACGTTGCAGGCACACTCGTTATAACGGCGTTTTCCGATATATCAGGTTTTCTTTGAGGTCTAACGGTATTGAAAATACCTGTAGCACCGAGAGCTATAAATATTGCTGCCGCAGTTGCAGGCAAAGCATAGCAGTGATGTATTGCGGGCTTGTGTTTGCAGTCGGCTTCTTCAATGAGGTCGGCATCTATATTATTTATGCCCTTGTATAATTTAAGATCACTCATCTATATAACCTTCTTTCTGCAAAAATGCCTTTAATTTTTTCCTTACTCTGAAAAGATATGTAGCCACGGTCTTTACGTTCATATCATAAAATGCCGCTATATCCTCTAAAGTTTCGGAATACCAGTATCGCCTCACGAATACCTTCCGGTATTTTTCGGGCTGACTTTTCAGAAATACGCTTATCGCTCCGCCGAGCTGCTCATCTGTTATTGTTTTTTCAATGCTCTTACCGTCAGGAATACATTCCGCAAGTTCGTCCAGAGATACTGAAAAATCCGAATTCCTTTTTGCTGCGCTGTTGTATTTTTTACGGTTCAGTGCGCAGTTTTTCACAAGTTTGCAAAGGTATACTTTCAGATTATCGGGCTTGTTGGGCGGTATCGAACTCCACACGTCCATATAGGCAGAATTCACACATTCTTCCTGGTCTTCTTTCTGAGAAAGAATGTTGCCCGCAATATAGAAGCACAGCTTTTCATAGCTTTGTTTCATTTCTTCAATAGCTTTTTCGTTTCTTTCAAAAAGCAATTCGACAATTGATGCATCATTCAAAAGGTCAGCCTCCTTTCCTGAGGTCCTCTGTACATAAAGACAACATTCGGCTCATAATATTTCACTTTTTGCAAAAATTTTTTCTGCGATATTTATGCTTTCTCTTTTATACGTATCTTTCAATGCTGAATGCACTGCGACAAATTGCAGGTTTTCCCTGTTTATAGTCATCTGTACTGCTTTAATTATACCATAGTCCGACTTTGGGTTCAAGAAAAACATTGTTTGGCATATCCTGCGGGAATTGCTTGTTGTTTTATCTCCGCGACATCATTAACTATCCCTCTCAGCCATTTTGTCACTATTGTCACCCGTCACCGGGGGTATGAAACATAAGCGTAAATATATTAATCATTATTCAAAACAGCTTACTACACACTCCTTGACAAATATGCCAATATTATTTCCGAGAAAAGTGTCAGGTGTCAGGTGACAAAATTGACAAAATCAAATATACGGGTCAACACAGCAATTCACAGACGGTCGTATACCTGTATCGACAGTTCCGAGTATATACGCACGGCAGACGCAAAAGGGTCTGACACAATGCAAACAGCCTCCCGAAGGAGGCTGCTTGTGATATGAGAATCGATATTATGAATTGATGATTTCGTTGAGTTCGTTATAGTCGTCCATATTGATAACACCGTCGTTATCAGCATCAAGAAGCTCGAGCTGGAATGCAGAGAATTTCTCTTTGATCTCTTTATTCTTTGCTTCGTCACTGTTTCTGTAGTTTATGATATTGAAATACTCATCTATCTTAGCAAGATCATTCTGATCTAATTCGCCGTCATAGTTAAGGTCGCCCTTCTGGATATGAACGCCGAGAGTATATTCATAAGACTCGCCGTTTTCTGAGTTGTTAGTGAAAGCATCTCCGTTTGTAAGTACAGCTTCAGAGATTACATTTCCCTTATCGTCCTTGAGACGAACTGCCTTTACCTTCGCGTATGTCTTGTTGTAGGTTCTTGTAGCAGCATTATAGCTGTGATTATTGACAGTCTTTATTGTATAATACTTATCATTGATACCGCCTTCAGCGAGTTTTGTGATATCACTAAAGATCGGACCGCTGTATACTACTACTGAATTTGTCTGAGGTTCGATATCGTTTGAAACAGTTTCAGAACCTTCACAATAGTTATCAACTGATACAGAGTAATAGTTGTCTGTGAAAACGTCAACTTCGGAAACAAGCTTTATATCCTTCTGTGATACCTTTATTGTATAGCACTCACCAAATGCAGGTGTTCTATGGTAAAGCTGGTTATCTGCACTTGTTTCGCCATAGATCGTCTTTACTTCGCAGATCTTATTATCCGAGTGCTCGCGTACTGCATCGTACATTACCCAGACATAGCCCTTATTAGCCCAGTTGCCCCATGTATTTACTACCTTGAATGCGCCCTTTTCGGTCTTTTCATCGATCTTCTTGTCACCATTGATATCACATTCGATGCTGTCATCGTAACCAACGATAGTGAACTGATGTCCGCTGTAGGAACCATATTGCTTATAGTTCTGGTAAACAGCATATTCCGAATTATCTTCCTCAGGCCATACTTTTTTCATTCCGAGATCATAATTGAAATATGTGCTTGTGCTTACAACATTACCATTGTACAGCTCTTCCTTGAGCTTATTGATGAAGAGATCTTCTTTTTCGTGCTGGTCTGAAACTCCCCATTTTGAACGTGAGCCGCTTTCAGGTATTCTTCTGTTATACAGATCGAAGCCTTCATAGCTGTCAATTCTTACGTTCAGTGCATTGAAAAGATTATTTTCGTCTCTTGGGATAGCTCTGTAAGGCATTGCTATGTGCCAGTAAAGCTCAGGAGTCTTTGTACTTGTATCAGAATCACCGTTTTCATATACAGGTACATAGAAACGCTTATTATCCTCAGGGAGGCTTTCATATTTCTCTCTGCTGATATACTCGCCTATACGTCTGTATCTCTTTGCTCCGTTGTAGTATACTTCTTCAAATGACTTTCTTTCGTCCTCATTTAGCATTTTCTCATAATATCTGGGATAAACATAATTGATCGCAGTAGGTGTAGATAAATATTCCCCAGTAACCTTGTCATATGTTGATATATCGTTAATTCTGTCATAAGGTGCTACGTCTAAAGTGAGTGCTCCTCTGTTCTTGAGTACCTTATATGCCTTGTGTTCCCATGAACCTTCGTCAACGCCCCTGTTTATCTGTGGGTAGATAGATGCAGGTGAGTAATACAGTGAAGAAACATCTGCTGTAGGATCATTTTTTAAGATTGCCTCTCTTGCATGGTATGTGAACTGATAGTATGTTATTGATGAAGCTACACACGAACCTTCATTACCCTGATCGAATGGCTCTCTTGGGAATAATGTGGTATTATCACTAAGATCAAAACTTGAAGGAAGAGCATTTGCGGCGGTAACAGTTGATGCAGGCATAACTGCTGCATAAGAAGCGAGCAGAGCGAGTGATGTGACGAATGCTGAAATTTTCTTTTTCATAGTTATTATCCTTTCTGTTATCAAAAGTATTTCCGAAAGCTTCTTATCGCTTTCATAGAGAACTCTCGCCAGATAATTATATATCAGGACAAACATTGAAAAATATTTTCGTATTTTGTGGTATATATAATAACTTTTATAACATTTTACAAAATTACTGTGCAATATCAACTGCATATACACGGATACAGCATGGAAAAAGTGCCGTTATATGCAAAAAGCTCCCTGAAAAACAGGGAGCCTGTCATTATATATCCGTGACAAAAGGTGTTATGAGTATCATCAGCATACATATAGGGCAGACGCACTTTATCATGGCATTGTAGAGCATCTTTGAGCGAAAGCTCTTTTCCCCTGTCATTACCTCTTCTTCTATGTATTTGGTCTTTACAACATAGCCTATGAGTATGCAGGTAAGGAAAGCAAGTACAGGCATCATTATATTGTTTGTGATGAAATCGAAGAGATCAAGTATCTGCATTCCGAGAAGCTTTATCTCAGACCATGCGCTGTAGCCCAGTACTGAAAGCATACCGAGTATGAATGTAACAAAGATGACTATAACACAGCTCTTTGTACGGCTGAAACCGAATTTCTCCATAACAACTGCCGTAACTGTCTCCATAAGTGATATGGATGAGGTAAGTGCGGCAAGAGTTACAAGTATGAAAAATGCTGCACCGATAAACTGTCCCGCAGGCATTGCTGCGAATACCTTTGGAAGTGTATTGAACATAAGTCCAGGACCTGCATTGAGTGAAGTCCTGTCGCCGCCCGAGAAGATAAACACCGCAGGAACGATTATCATACCTGCAAGTACAGCGACAACAGTGTCGAATATCTCTATCTGACGCACAGAGTTTTCAAGCGAGTCCTCTTTTCGCATATAAGAGCCGTATGTGACCATGATACCCATTGCTATTGACATTGAGTAGAAAAGCTGTCCGCAGGCTGCCGCTATAGTCTGTAATGCCATAGCAGGTGAAAAATTATCGAGGTTAGGGAGAAGATAGTATTTCAGACCTTCTGACGCACCGTCAAGGGTAAGGGTGTAAACCGCCATACCTACGATAAGCAGGAGCAGCACAGGCATGAGGAACTTGCTTACCTTTTCGATGCCCTTTTCAACTCCGAGGAATACCGCAACAGATGTGAGCAGCAGGAATACTATGAAGAATACCGTGGGCTGTGTGAAATGGCTTATAAAGTTGCTGAAGAACGGGACGCTCTCTCCCGATGCCGTAATGTATTCGGCTGTTGAAGCCTCTTCGCCGCCCCCTGTAACGAATACAGACATATATTTCAGTACCCAGCCGCCTATAACGCAGTAATACGGCAGGATAAGCGCAGGTATCACGGCTGCAAGGATCCCCAGAGGAGAGAAACGCTTGTCCACAGCCTTGTACGCGCCTATAACGCTTTTGCCTGTTCTTCTGCCGATAGCTATTTCGGTGAGCATGAGTGCAAAGCCGAATGTTATGGCAAATACGATATACACAAGCAGAAATACTCCGCCGCCGTATTTAGCGGCAAGATACGGGAAACGCCAGATGTTTCCGAGTCCGACTGCCGAACCTGCCGCAGCAAGTATAAATCCGATCCTTGAACCGAAACCGCCTCTTTCGGAAGCCTTATCATTGTTTTTCATAAGCATTGTCCTTTCAGTATGTCATTTCAAAATGCAATTATATTAATCATCTTAAATGCATGAAGATAAATTGAGTAAGCTGACTAAAAGGGCTGTGATAAAAGTGCTGTGCTTATACAGAAGTTTTATGTGAGCTATTGAGGAAAAACTTTCCTCAGAAAGGTTTCCACCGATAATTCCATGTAAAGTTTCTATATGAGTATAACACTTATTAAAACGCCTTTTGGATATCCTTGATATTGCCGAGAAGAAGCATTGCATCATCTGTACTCAGCACCATATCAGGCATCGGCAGGATCAGCTGATCTTTAGTTCTTACTGCGATTACATTCAGATTATGCTTTTTACGTATATCAAGTTCGGCTAATGTCTTATTGTTCCATGCTTTAGGTACGCGTACCTCATAAATATTCAGATCACGGTCAAGCTGGAATACATCGAGGATATCATCAGAAGCTTCCTTAGTTGCAAGTCTGATGGCAGTCTGTTTCTCGGGATATACCGTTTCATCAGCTCCGTTGCGAAGCAGGAATTTCTCCTGTACATCATTCTGAGCACGGGAAATGACCTTTTGAGCACCAAGGTCTTTCAGCAAAGCGGTAGTTTCAAGGGAATCCTGAAAGCTGTCACTTATGGTGACGATACATACATCAAAATCAGGTATACCAAGTGAACGCATAAAATCCGCGTTGGTACTGTCGCCTATCTGAGCATTTGTAACGAATGGCAATATTGTATTTATACGCTCTTCTTCGCTGTCAACTGCCATTATCTCACACCTGAGCTGTGACATACGATTAGCTATATGTATACCGAACTGGCCTGCGCCGATTATCAAAACTGATTTCATAATTCTTCTCCTTTGTATTTATTATCCGACTGTGACTTTTTCCTGTGGAAGTCTTGAGACTTCATTATTTGATGCGAATGCGGCATATATCAGCGTCAGACCGCCGACTCTTCCTGCAAACATAAGTATCATAAGAATAATATGCGACGGTAAGGAAAGCGAAGTTGTAATTCCAAGAGTAAGCCCCGCAGTTCCAAGTGCAGAACCTGTTTCAAACAGGCAGCTCGTAAGCGGCAGAGATTCTATAAGACTTACCGCAATGCCGGTTGAAAGGAACAGTGACAAATACATGAACAATATCGCTCCTGCTGTACGTACTATATCCTCGGGAACACGCCTGTTAAAGCACTCAACATCGTTCTTTCGCTTGAATACGCTTAATGCGGCAAGGAACAGGACAGCTATCGTAGAGGTTTTCATACCGCCTGCCGTTGAACCCGAACAGCCTCCTATAAGCATAAGTACGGTCATAAGCATGGTGCATGGTTCACGCATCTGTGAAAAGTCGGCTGTGTTGAAGCCTGCCGTTCGTGCAGTCACAGACTGGAAAAACGAATGGAGCACACGCTCTCTGAACGCCTCAGTCGAGTACTCAGCAAAGAAGAAAAATACAGCTGGCAGAAGTATGAGCAGTCCCGATGTTACAAGTACTATCTTTGTCTGTAAACGGTACTTATTGAAATGACAGCGGTGCTGAATGATATCGTCCCATGTAAGGAAGCCGATACCGCCTGTTATTATAAGAAGCATGACGACTATATTCACATATATATTGCCCCCGTATGAGGTCAGTGACGAGAAAGGCTCTCTTACTCCCATAAGGTCAAATCCTGCATTGCAGAACGCCGATACCGAATGGAACAGCGAATACCAGATGCCTTTTACAGCTCCGAAATCACGGCAGAACACAGGATATAACAGTACCGCGCCTGTAAGCTCGAAGAGTGCAGTCATTTTCAGTATGAATTTTGTAAGACTGAGGATACCTCCCACCTGAGGTGCTGAAATAGAGTCCTGCATCATACCGCGAAAGCCAAGTCCTATCTTTCTGCCCGAAAGCCTTGTTATCATCAGACCTATGGTGATAACTCCCATGCCGCCTATCTGGATAAGTGCAAGTATCACAGCCTGACCGAATAAAGACCAGTGAGTTGCCGTATCCTTAACTACCAGACCTGTAACACATGAAGCAGAAACTGCCGTGAACAGCGTGTCCTTAAAATGGGTGACACTGCGGCTTTGTGATGATATGGGGAGCATGAGCAGGAGAGCTCCCGTAAGTATGAGTATAATAAACCCGACGCTTATTACTCTGAATGAATTGTGATTGTTTTTCTTTTTCTTATCCTTTTTCATATGGTATCTCCGAATGATGAGCAAATTTTTCAATGTGTTATCAAACAACTCATATATTATAACACACAACGACAAATTATGCAATCCTGATATGCAAAACAATACTGTGCTCTCACCCATTTTGTCACTAATGTCACCCGTACCGACTTTTGTACCTTTTGTACCACCGTCCATGAGCCGATAACTCAAAAAAAGTATATCACCAGCAGATAAAATAGATATTTAACTAAATCTGCTGTTATATGCCTGTGTATCAGGATACTTTCAGTGTATGGTACATGGTGCAAAAGGGTCAAAAGGTACAAAAGGTCATATAAATGGGTTGATGTAAAACTGCACTGACGGACGACCTGATGTGTCTATACGTTCAGTTCTCATGTAGTGCATATCTTCAAGAAGCTCAGCAGCTTCATCGAAAAAAGTATCACCGTGTATAGCCCTGCAAAGGTGCTTTAATTCGCGCTTTGTCATCGTATCTTTTCCCCACGTTCTTATACGGCTCAACATATACTTCGCATTTCTGATGATCTCATCGTCACCTGCTCCACCGTCAAAGGCTTTAAGTGCCATATTCTCAGTCCAGATACCGATATTCACAGCGTTCATGGCAGTATCTCCGCCGATAGGCTCGTCCGCAGTATGCTCGCACAGATGAAGCAGTCCTGCTATTTTAAGGACTTTTCCAAAATGCTTTGAAGCATAATCCTTCATGTTCTCGAACATACCGCCGCTTCTCATTTTAGCCTGTATCAGATCATAGTAATCATGCAGGATATTATAGCTCTCTTTGTTGTGAACAAGCTTTACGGGTTCGCCGCTGACCGTCATTCGCAGCAGTTTCGTTATAAGCTCGTCATAAGCCTGCCGTACACCCTGCGGAATATCCCTGCTCACATAGTCCTGACTGCCTGCCTTGCCCTCGGGGAAAGCAAACAAGAACCTCTGCATCAGACCTCGCCCCATAAACTGCGGATTGCCCATAGCCTGTGTGAACTGCTGAGGCTGAGTCATTATGCCGAATGTGAGATAAGGAGCATTAAGCGTTATATTATCGGAAGTCCGTCTGAATATGGTATGGGGAGAGCCGTCATAAGCTTTCAGGAACAGGTTGATATTGCCCTGACCGTTGGTGTACAAGCCAGAAATAACATCAAATACGCTGCCCTCATCGTCCATAACAGCCATACAGCCGCCCTGTTTCAGCATTTCCGCAGCCAATGCCTCAGGTGTAGTATCGGAACAGGTGAGCCGCATTTCGTGAACAGGTTCAAGGTCGCATATCTCATCGGTAAGCTGTTTAACTCGTTCAAGACTTGCATTTTTGCCGTTCATTGCCGCCTGCTTCTGACGTTCAAGGAACTGCCGTTTGCTCTTGTATTCCTCAATAGCCTTGTAATGCAGCTCATTGTATCTCCGCACATATTCTTCCACAGGTCTGATAAGAGCCTTGAATACTCCCGACTTTCTCTCTCCCGGAGGAGCTACGGTAAGAGTGTATAAGTTTATGCTCTCGGTATGAGCATTGGCAGGATAAGCAACTATAGCCTTGCCCTGCAAGCACAGCGACAGCACCGACAACATTGGCAGAGCTGCCATATCGGGAGATACCTGCACAAAGTCACATACTGCACCGAGATAGTCTGAAAGTGTTTTCGGCAGGCTTCCCACAGGGAACGGCTGATACCGCACCTCTTTCTCAAAGGGCACGGGAAGCTCCCAAAGCTCAGGCTCGTTGAAATCAACAGCTATACTCTGCGCTAACTCAAACGCTTCCTGTTCGAGATCAAATTCCCTTGCTCTTTTCATTATGTCCGTAAAGCCTTCCGCACGTTTGCGGAGGTCAGAACTCATAAGCACCTGTGAGATGTACTGCTCCTCATATTTTAAGAAATTCTCTTTTGTGAGTTCCATTGTCTCAGCTCCTTTCACTAATACACTGTTAAGGAGCTTTTTTCAATGTAAAACCATTGAATATCACAGAAAATTTACAAATGACTAACTCCCCTGTCGATAAAACAGAGGAGCTTTTACTTGTTATTCTTATACGGGCTTGAAATGATATAGGCAGAAAAAAAGCCAACTGCTAAAGTTGACTTTTTGTTATAAAGCAAGACTAATGAAAACATTGTATCATCCGCAGCCTTTTATTTACCAGCGATCTTCTGCATTTCCGCTGGTCTGTACCGCATCTGCAAGTACCTCGATATGCAAAGTATATTCTGCTGTACTGTCATAGACAGACTTAGGTATCTGCACGCCTGACAGCAGTGTTTTGGATATGTCACCTGATCTGATCTTTCCTTTATAATAGAAACATTCATCTGTTGTATTATATTCCCAGCCATCATTCCAGTCAGGCTCTGTACATAGTTTTAATGTCAGAAGCGCAGCATTTAATGAATTCTTGAATATAAGTTCATTGTTTTCAAGCTCTGTTTTGCTGTAATCGGAAAAATCATCTGCACCGCCGCATATATTGCCGTCCGAATCATACCACATGGGTACAAATCTTACACGCAGATACTCATCGTTATTGTCACGAACATCATATATCTGAACAGGTTTAGTGATACTGTAAGTGTTTAATGGCTGATCATTATCATCGGTATCCTGTGTCCATGTATATGAAGCTTCTTCTCTGTCACTTAATGTGTCGACAGATTTGTTATTCTCTCTTACCTGAACATTTGCTTTGGCAGCTCTGAATTCATTTTTGCGTTCGTCACTTTTATACAGTATTGCATATACGATAAGAGGAGCGATCAGCATTATTGATATGATACTGCTTATTATAGCAACATATTTTTTCTTGTTTTTCATTGATCGCTCCTCCTTTCTTCATCGTGAAATAGTGTTGTCGGCATACGCCTGTGAACTGAGATATGCATATTCGGTCTCGCTGTTTGTAAAGCTTGCTGTCGGACGCCAGACTGTTTTGCTGTCCAGTGTTTTTGGAACTGTATCGAACTCACCTGCTCTGACATTTTTAACATTGATGTATACACAATCCTTGTCAGCGGCAGGCAGAGCCATACTTCCTGTTGTCTTACTGTCGCGGAAGCCGTTGGTTATGACCGCCTCTCCATGAGTACCGTCACCATAACCTTTATAACGGTTTGAACCATTCCAGAAATCGTAATCAGTGTGTGACCATGCTTTCATTTCGGAAATACGGTATATTCCCTCTTTCATAACACGGACCGTTTTTCTGCCGTTCCATATTGCTGCGGGATAAACATAATCAGCACTGCCGTTATCAGCTTTTCCTCTTTCGGTATACCGTTTTTCCACGCTGCTGTCAGCAGTAATGAATTTAGAATATGCATCAGAAACATTATCATCACCATGGAAGAAGCTATAATTATACTTTTCTCCATTTAATGTAATGTTATCATCAGTTATATACTTCATTTCACCGTCACAGCTGATCGTCACATAGAATGTTCCCCTGATATTCGTATTAATGAAAGCTGTTTCAGTTTCATCGAAACGATCGACTCTGAATACAAATTTTTGCTCTTTATCGCTGACATGGATATTTTTGTCAACGAAAATGATCTTTTCGATATCGAAGAAGAAATTCTGAGTATCTTTTTCATTCGGTATCTGAAGAACACATGAATACGAATCTGAATCAGTCTTTACCAGCTTCAGACCTGTGTTTGAAGTGATTGTCGTTACAGTTACGTTATTTTCCGTTGTAGTCTGTGTAATGACAGAAGCTACAAGTTCAATATCATTTTCGCCTATAACAAATCTTATATATCGGTCATATGGTTTATAGCCGAACTTAGGTGAGGTCTCTTTCAGGAAATATGTACCTTTTTCAAGGCTCTGAATAATGCGGGGTATCTCACCGTTTGAATCTGTTACAAGATCACTGTATCCGTTTATCGGCTGATCAGCAGGGATAAGTCCGTCAACACTGTTAACACCCTTATATAATGCAAAATGAACACTGTCAAGTACGGTATTATCTTCACTGTCAACTTTTATTGCTTTCAGCGTAAAAGGCTTATTGTAAACGTCGATAAATGCGACTACTTCTTCGGTAGAGCCGGGAAGCTTATGGTAATTGTTCCACTTTGTTTCATTTCCCGATACTATAATATCAGGATCATCGCCTAATCCTACAGCAAACTTTACAGGCTCGGGCAGACCGATATAAGTTGTCGGAGATGATATCTGAGTAAGCTCATAATATACATCATCTTCAAAATTGCCGCCTGTTTGTGAATTGCGTTCAAAACTATACATTATAGTGATCTTGCCGTCTGCGTCGGAAGTATAATTTCCGATCAGTGAACGTTTCTTCCCATTTCCATTCGGTTCAACTTTTTCAAGTCTGAAAGCACCGCCTGCAAGCGGTTCGCCCGCAGTTTCATGTTCATTGACATTTATAATATTAGTCGCCATTTGGCGCGTACCCATTTTATACAGACCTATAACGATACCGCCCTGACGGGTATTAGTTATACTGTCTGCTCGTGCTGTATAAACTTCAAAAGTTGAATTCATAACAGTTGATGAATCGCCATTGACGATATCTTCGGTATCTGAAACATCGTATCCGCTCACATGTCCGCTTTCATTAAAAGTAATCTGACCTGTAAGTGCGATCTCAAAGATCTTATAGTCATCTGCAACTTTTCCTTCATCAAGTTCAGATATAAAATACCGCACCGTATCATTGGGAGCTGTAAGCTTCCTTACTGGTATAAGCGAACTGTCAGCAAGTTTATATGTTCCGTCAGCCTGTCTTACGCAAAGTGCCGTATAAATCGCTGTCTCTCCAGCACTCCACGTTTTTTTCGCCTGTATGCTGTTTAATGGATTTACTGACTCGCCGCTGTTATATGTGACTGCATAACTATATTCTTCTTTTGAATTCGTGATTCTGTCCGTTGCTTTAATATTGTCAAACTGACCATTCGGAATTATTGTAATACTACCATATCCTGTAACATATCCGTTTTCATCAACAGTGGGATTTCCTGTCAGTGTTACCTCAAATATATAAAAATCACTCAATGAATGTCCGCCAAGTGATTCCATAAAGAATCGCACCTCAGTATCAGGTGATTTAAGACATCTGACAGGATGATCAATATTTTCAGCGAGCTCATAAGTTCCGTCTGATTGTTTGAGGTAAAGTGCAACATAAATATCATCATGTCCTGATGCAGCATCTCTGTCAGTCCATACCTTTTTAGCCTGTATCTCATATCCGCGCTTATTTATGACATTCATATACGGAGAGTCAGCAGCTCTTATAATACCAACATTATTACCTTCGCCTGTTATTGTATAATATGAACCCAGAGCACGTTCATACTCTACACGATCATAACCGAGAGGGCGCTCCGAAGCCGAATCTTTTTCCTCGACCTTGAATACAGTGCCTGCAGGAAGATTTGGTACTTCTACTGTATACCATGCAGGTATATTGGATATCTGTCCGTTTATAGATGTTTCAAACGTTATAGGATACAACAGGGCTTCTTTTAGTACAGACTGCTGTTCCGATGTCAAAGGACTTGGCGGAACAGGAACAGTTCCAGAGTTTCTTCTGATATTCTTGATATCATCAAGTGCCTCTTTTAAAGATGTAGTATCATGCGAACGCAGCAGATAACCTTTTAATTTTACGTATTCCTCCGTTGTCAGCGTATTATCACTCTTAAGTTCATCCAGCAGTTCAAATGCCTCAGTCAGATATTCTGCATCAGGATCAGGAACGAACCTCTCGAGTTTTTGTTCATCCATATTCCATTGACAGTAATACTGTTCAGGATCTTTTACACGGTAATTGCACATATTTGTCAGATCCAGATCATCTGTAACTCCGTTTGAAAGATACAAACGGAATGAGAATGTAGTCGGATCCTGTTCTGCTGTGATCTTATGGAGCTCTTTCTCAGCCTCAGTCATAGCAGGTTGAGAGGTATAATCTGCATCATATAGTTTTTTCTGGAAAACAAGTGAGCGTAAACCATCAGGATCAACATGGTTGCTGAGCATCAGGTTGGTTCTGTCTTTAACCATTGACCACTCTGATGAAAATGAAGCTCGATTTTCACCAAGGCCAATAGAAGAAACAGCTTCACCATTAATATATACTTGGTCATATACCTGTGAATTGATACCACATTCGACTATCTTATAATGAGTTGCATCATCAGGAAAATGGATCTCTAATTTTTGTTCTGCATTGATGAAAAATACATTTGAATATGTCTGGGTTGTACCGGGAGGCGTATATGACTCCTTAAATATAACAGATCGTGTTGAATTCTGATAAGCCACTTTAACGTGCTCATTATTCGGATCCAGAAGAACTGGATCATTTTCATTCGGGAGATCTGTACCGGGTATGTTGGAACAATAAAGTATCTGTACAGGATATTCAACGAAATCAAAATCTACATCATCTGAGCCTGTAACTTCCTTGGTCATTGTTACATTGCCCTCTTTGACATAGTTAAGATTGAAACGCATATGCAGATTTGACGCACCTGCACCACGCTCCATGTATAATATCTTCATGCTGTGATTTGTATAGTCCTTGAATACTTTTTCAAAATTCTCGATCTGAGGATTAGTGATAGACTTATCATAATCGAAATGTTTTTTCAGCTCTTCTATTATTATTTGCGGATCTGTTATTCCCCTTGTTATGTAATTGCTTACAAATTGATCACGAAGATTTGTTTTCACACCATTGACTTCAACGTCACCTGTTGCGAAGTTTACTTTTGCTCCCAGTGCTGAATGGATACCTCCGAGGTCAATGACAAGCTCGCCGTCAACATAAAGCCAGAAATCATCGTCTCCTGTGAACTCGAAAATGATATCATGTCCCCAGTTGTCTTTTCCGTTAGGTGTCTGAGTAAATCCTGCATCGAGCTCCATTCCGAAATAATAGTCGGCAGATTCTATAAGATGCAGTCTTTCATATTTTCGTGGATCGGTTTCCTCTAATGGCTGCAAGGTTGCATTAAACTTATTCAACTCATTTTTGGACGCATATGTATCCATATCAATATCATCATATGGAAAAAACTGACCATGCTTCAAAGAATTAGAAATTTTACCATCATGAGTACCAAGTTCTTTCGATACAAAGAAATCATAGATAGGTTCAGCTCCCACTGGCACTGTTTCATCTTCAGCATACGTCTTGACAACTTCTTCTCCGTTTTCGGTAACAAGATACATCTTTTGTCCGTCTTCATTTTCAGATTGATGCATATTTTTTAGAGTTGCAAAGTTCTGACAGCTGTCATATTCAAAATAACCACTCTGATCATAAATACTTTGAATAAAAAGGTGATTTACTACATTTGCACTCTTCAAATTAGCTGGATTAGTATATAATTCACTAAGCGACAGTTGTGATGCTGTAGCTGTTGGGAACTTACCGTCAGTAAGATTGGTTGACAAAATTCCAGGAGTCTGCGACTTTTCTACATATGTACTGTTTCCCAAAACTGCATACTGTTCTTTTGAGGTAGTTGCATTATCAGGCTTAAAATCATTACCGTCAGGTATCTTATACTTGACCATTTTCATTGTAATACCATATTCGGTATTATCAACTGTTTCAACTTCTGTCAGGTCGTTTGTAAAATCAACTACCTTTGCAAAATAGAAAGTATCTGCTTTCGATCTTGAAGAAACATCAATTCTTTCATCCCCGTTGTTAAGGTCTGCTTTTATGCCGGAATAAGAATAACTTTGCTGATCCCAGGCGAGTATAGTTGAAAAATATTCCCCGTAACGTCTTCCTTCCAGATTGATGCCTATGGGCTCGTCACTAAGTACACTGCCGCTTGATCGTTTAGGTGCGATATACTTTTCCGAGTAGGGATTGTACAGTTCATAGTAATAATTCGGATCTTCGGTATATTCATGGTAATATTCCGTAAAATCCCAAATCATGGTGTTTATTTTATTAGAAAGCCACATGATACTGTTGCCTCGCTCATAACAAGGAACAAGACTTCCATCATGATCGATTGCATAGAAATTGTATTGTTTTTTGTTATCATCCCATATACGGGTATAAATAACGACCTGTTCGCCGTTCTTAACTTCGGATACACTTACCTCTTTTGCCTTGTATGTTACCATTTCATCATCGGCGATCTCAGTATGGCTGACAAAATAAAGATAAGAGCCTTCTGCCGATGTTACAAATCTTCCGTTTTCACTGATATTTGCATTATTTGCAAGGAAATCAACGTTTTTGTCTCCTACTGACAGTAATATCCTGCCCTGACTGTCAGGTCTTACCCTTATCTTTTGCGGCGAAGCGGTCTCAATTGCAGATACTAAATTTTCATCATCAGACTCATTGACCTTGCCTAAGTTCAGATATTTTTTCGTTTCACCGAACTGAGCATATATGTAATATGTGTCATCACCTGCCCACTCAAAAGTCCACTCTGTAATATCAGTATCCTGAGCCACGTAAAGTACTTTACTTGTATTACTTCCCTCAGGACGTACTACTGAAGTGTTTACTTTAAGTGAATTAAGTGCATTATCTGTTGCCATAAGGACATCACCTGTTGCACCACTTACATAATGCATAAGACCGTATGTCTTGCCGTCAAGCTTATATGGGTCTTCTTCTATCGGATCATAATACCAGAATTGAAAAGTACCACCTTGATTAAAATCATATGCACAAAATCTGGTTCCGCCTGCATCTCCTTGCATATTCCAATACTTAGTAGGATTTGTTTGACTTTGAGCTTTGATACCTGTTACCTTGTTAAATGTATCTATCTCAAACTTAAATGCCGTCTTATAATTATTTGATAAATCCAAGCTATCATTAGGATTATTATAAATATATACCTTTTCATTTTGCGGGTTAAAGCAATATACATAATATTGAGTATTATCTTCTGCATCTACCTGTTCAAAATAGTATTTTACTGCACCCATTTCTATTGCAGTATCTATATCTGTACCAGTATTGCCTGATCCCTTAGTTTTATATATTCCCTTTCTATTTTTAGAAGAATCAATAGTATTCTTGAAAAAGAATCCTCCTGTATGACTTATATACAAGCCGTCACTTCCTTCGCCGTAATTAGCCAATTCAGCAACGTCTGTTATTTTCTTCCAGCCAAAATTCAGGTTATTAACAGCAATAACATTTTCATCTTGTACAATCTCATAAATTGAAAATCCAGTGGCATAAAAGCTTATCTTGCCTTCCTCCACCGAGAAATCATTGATCTGCTCTCTTTCGCCGTCATCTCTGATGTGCCAGAGCTGAATGCAGTCACTGTCATGGATAACAGGATCACTGATCTCAACAAGGATAGGATTTTCTTCTCCGGGCTGGTATTCGTTTTCACCTGCGGTTATGGTGATATCATAAGCTGCGATACCGTCGTGCTCTTCCGAAACATCAACAGCCTGTGCTTCCGCACCCTCAGGCATAAGACCGTCCAGCATAACAGTCTTTTCTTCGTTCTGCTCATCAGGATAGAGCTCAATGCTCATATGCGTAAGATCAAATTCTTCTGTTGACTTGTTTTCTTCGCCTGTTGTTTCTTCACAGACCGTTGTCTGTACTTCTTCGGCA